>LIDZ01012714.1_pt4 | contig 260687 bp, 272 predicted proteins | sample 644651 | NCBI WGS metagenome assembly LIDZ01 (sample SAMN03856242, study PRJNA289617) | food metagenome | isolation source: wine grapes on drying loft during traditional withering process | host: Vitis vinifera cv. Corvina | place: Italy: Gargagnago di S. Ambrogio di Valpolicella | collected 2014-01
CAATCCCGCTCGCAAATGAGATTCCGTTATCAGCTCTGGTTGAAGATGATGCGAATGAATCGTATGAGACTTAATATGCTTAGCTGTAACTACTCCACTACCGATGTGCCCACTCTGCACAATCTCTTTCGATAAATGTTCTGATTGAATCGCTCCCGGCTGAATTTTATCCGAGCTTACGGCCTGTTCCTTCAAGATATCACTATCTACTACACCGCTTTGAAAATGGGAGGTAGCTAATGAAGCAGCTTGCAATTTACTCCCATCAATACTATTCTCAGGAATCCATTGTCCGGATTTAAGCTCATCTGTCAGATGAGAAAGCGTGACAGAATTACTCTCAATATGTCCTGAGGACACAGAACCAGGCTGAAGATGCCGCCCACTAATGAGTTGTTCTTGAATATGATGAGGTAGAATTACACCTTCCTGAAGATGTTTAGAATGGATCAATCCCGCTTGTAGATGAGATTCCGTTATCAGCTTGGGTTGAAGATGATGCGAATGAATCGCTTGAGTCTGAAGATGATCTGCTGTAACTGATCCATTACTGAGATGTTCACTTTGCACAATGTCTTTCGATAAATGCTGTGATTGAATGGCTCCCGACTGAATTTTATCCGAGCTTACAGCCTGTTCCTTCAAAATATCACTGTCTACGATACCTCTTTGAAAGTGGGAGGTAGTTAATGAAGAAGCTTGCAATTTACTCCCATCAATACTACTTTCAGGAAGCCATTGTCCAGATTTAAGCTCATCTGTAAGATGCGAATATGTGACAATTCCTTTTCTCACATGATAGCCATGGATCGATTCCTGTTCGAGATGTTTTCCAGTAATACTCTCAAGTCCAATTTGTCGTCCGCTAACCGTACCAGAGGCTATCTTTTCACCTGTCACCGAACCATTTTGAATACTATCTGTACCCACCGATGATGTTCCTAGATGTTCAGCCAGAATAGCTGCGGTCTGAATGTGGTCCGAATCTACAGCCTTTAGACTAATATGCTGAGACGATACCGAGCGTTCTGCTAGAATATCAGATCGTACCGCATTGGGACTCAACTGTTCGTAGCCCACAGATTGTTGTTCCAGCTTTTCTTTTGTCACACTTCCATCGGCTAACTTAGAAGTTGTTATGGCCATTTCACTCAGTTTATCCGTTGATACACTTTCTGGAGATAACTTAAGTGAAGTGACAATATGATCCCCTAAATGGTGGGAAAGAACTGAGTTTGGTGAAATATGCTCATCTTTAACCGCTCCTGGAGCGATCTTAATGGATGTGATTGCTTGATTCTGCAGTAACGTATGCCCAATACTCTTCTCTTGAACATGTCGCGATGATACAGCGCCATCTGTCAGATGAAAGGCCTGAATAGAGTCTTCTTGTAAAGCTCGCCCACTGACACTGTCATCAGCTAGGTGTAACTCTTGTATTGCTCCTTCTGCAATGTTGTGGGAACGAACACCCTCACCCGCTATTTTCTCAGAAGTGACCGTAGCGTCTGCTAATTTGTCGCTAGTGACGCTACCTCGATCTAACTTCCCTGTTGTTACACTCTTAGCACCCAAGGCTCGCTCTGATACGGCTTCATGCCCTAAATGAAATTCCTGAACCGAATCTGCCCTGATTTTGTCTGACGTCACTGCCGCAGCCTGAATATGTTGCTCCGTAATGGTGTCTTTTGCTATGTGCTCAGATAGTACCACATCAGAATTGAGATGATTGGGAGTGATCGCATGGGGAGCAATCTGAGAACCCAGTATAGAGGATTTAGCAATATGACGCGTATGAATCGCTTCATCGATGATTTTAGTTGAGATAATACTCTGATCAGCAATTTTTGAAGTTGTCACAGCCTGCTCGATGAGTTGCGTAGTTCCTATAGATTGGTCCACTATTTTCTTCGAGCTTATACTATGATCCGCGATATGATAAGCGTCCACAACACCTTCAGCAATGTGCTTACCGCCTACAGCCTCATTCTGTATATGCTTGCTTCGGATAGAATTTTGAGACAACTGAAGTGATTCTACAGCTCCTTCAGCAATGTGTCCAGATTGAACAGCCCCATGAGCCAATTGCTCGGAACCTATACTACGACGTAGAAGTTGATCCCCCCCGATAGACTCTAGTGCCAAATGATTGGCTGTAATCACGTTATCCTGCAAGTGCTTTCCTACAATACTGGCATCCGCAATCTTGCTTCCTGTAACCGCACTGTCACGAATTTTGGATGCAGTGACGGATAAATCAGCAATTTTAGAGTTATCAACGACATCATTTGCTAAATGTACAGTTTGAATTGCACTGTTCTGAACCTTATCTGCGGTTATAGAATGATCCTCTAACAATGCATTTGAAATAATCATATTGCTCAAATGTCTACTTTGGATAGAAGCGTCCGCAATTTTGTGAGCATCTATGGTACGATCACTTAGCTTATCGGAGCTGACGCTCCCATCCTTCAATTTCTCACCACTAATGGATTTATCCCCAATTTTATCAAATCCGATGGAGCCATCAACTAAGTGTTCTGAATGGATCGAGCCTAACGCGATTTTGGAAGAAATAACGGCTCCATCTACGATATGGATACTCCCAACCACATAATCCTCCAATTGCTCACTCTGTATGCTACCTTTTTTCATTTTGGATGCATCAATAGCTCTAGGAGCTATTTTGTCTGCTGTAACAGCGCCATCTGTTAAATCATCTTCATAAATAAAAGCTGCTTTTCGGTTGGGATGTTGTTTGTCTGTGAGTAACTCTTCTACCTCATGAAGTGTAAGTCCCTCTTCTTCAAGAGAGGAAGTATCAGCATCCACAGAATTATGAACATCTAGAGAATCTTCTTCCTCCGTCTGATCATCTGAACTAACTTCAATTTCAATCTTTGGAACTTCCTCAATACTTTTAGCAATATTGGTTTCTAGCTCTTCCATACTTTGATCTAGAGTCGGAGCCGCTACAGAAAGAATGATTACCTCCGATTTGTTATGGGGCTGACTTAATTTAGGCTTGTCGAGAAAACTCAGTTCCTGCTTATTCGGATCATCTACATAATAAAGTGGTGGCTTTTTACTTTTACTCAATTTATTCCTCGTGTGTTTATTCAAAGCAGTTCTCTCCTTCCTGCTGTCTTGAGTCATAGGCATCATATGCAAGAAAGTAGGCCATTGTCACAGTAGCCTAAAACTTATAAATAATATTTAAAAATAGGTCATCACGTTCAGCATATTCGTCCAAACCATTTCCCCAGATAGAAAGTACACTGGTGAGAACACATAATGACCTGAAGTGAACATCAGATAAGGAGGAACGGTCATGCAGCAATTGGTTGGTATACTGCTTAATGCAAGCATGCACCGAGGCATACCTCGCTGCGAAACAGGTCAGGAATCACTAGAAAATTATGAAGAAGGAGCTCAGTTCTATGGCTTGATCCCTTGTTTTCTGAAGCTAGAAGATATCGATTTGGAGACGGGGAGGTGTATTGCCTATATTAAAAATGAAGACAATTATGTACTAATCGATATCCCCATTCCGAAGGTCATTCATAATCGTGCGATTTATTTCAACAATAGTTCCCATCAACGAATAACTAGGTTACTCAATAGAGGAATTATTGTCTTCAATGTCTGCAATCGTTATGGCAAGGATGAAATTCATCGTCGATTAGCATCCAACCCTTCGTTAAAGAAATTTCTACCCGATACAGATACCGCTACACCTACCGCCATTCGACGTATGATGAAGCAACATAACGATCTTATTCTGAAGCCATGCCGTGGCAGCATAGGCAAAGGGATTATTCGGCTTCGGCAAGTCCAATCTAATTGGACGCTCACCTACTCACGCTCTCCTTCTATTGGAGGATGGAAAACGGTCACTCTAAACAAAGATCAATTACCTCCTATTGTGTTACATCGAATATCTCGTCTTCCTTTCCTCGTACAAGAGCGTATCCCCCTCGCTGAATATCATGGTAATGCATATGATATTCGCGTAACGATACAACGAGGCTTGCAAGGGCAATGGCAGCTGACAGGTATGTATGCGAAGATCGCCCCATCTGGGACATTTGTATCCAACCTTGCACAAGGAGCAACCGCTCTTCCATTAGAATCCATTCTTTCAACTAGCATACCTTCCCAATCTCCCCTCACCATAATCCAATGTATTGAACAGATTACTTTAGAAATTGCATGGAGTTTGAGCAGACAACTACCACGGCTAGCTGACTTCGGTATGGATATCGGGATCACATCCGAAGGTAAACCCTATTTCATTGAATGTAATGGTCGAGATCAACGTTACGGCTTCCTTAAAGCTAACATGATGTCCACTTGGAAAAAGACATATGACCAGCCGATGGCTTACGCTCTTCATTTATTAGAGAGTAATGTCTACAGTAGAAACCGTCCCACTTATCATTACTATTAGAAAATAAAGAATGGATAGATTTATCAGACCTAGATCTGATTCTCTATCCATTCTTTACTGTTTTTAGTGATAGCCGAATTTACGTAGTACAAGCTGCTATTTTTAGAGATCATTGTTTTTTGAATACGGTATAATAACAAGAAGGAATTGATTTAAAATCTAATCTATGTCAATATATTGCAGAGCGCTTACGTAACCTCTGAAGGGAGAATAACCATGGCAAAAAGAATACTCCGATTGATGACCGAGCTCTCCTCAAGAAAATCGATATCCCGAATAATGGGTCGTTTTTCTCACAGTAGTGTAAGCCGCTACGTCATCCCAACGTTTATACGAAACTATCAAATACCCGTATCTGAAGCGGAGAAAGACATACGTGAATATCAATCACTTAACGCGTTCTTTACACGGAGGCTGAAGCCAGGAATGAGGCCTGTCGATGCTAATGAGCATTCTTTAACAAGCCCTGTGGACGCTGTGATTACAGCAATGAGTAAGATCTCATCAGGGACGATTTTGAATGTAAAAGGTCAAGATTATTCGGTACAGGATATCCTTCATCATTCTCCACATTTGGAGCTTTATAAGAATGGTTATGTATTCGTACTTTACTTGAGTCCGACCGATTATCATCGTATCCATTCTCCTGTAACGGGAGTTCAGACAGAAAGTGAACATATTAAGGGTCGTGTTTATCCTGTAAATGATTTCGCAATGACTCATATGCGGTCCGTACTGTGCCGTAATGAAAGGCTCATCACCTATATTGCGCATTCATTTGGAGAAGTCGCTGTCGTAAAAGTTGGAGCTATGAACGTCAGTAGTATCCAATACACTGACGCATCTGTAAACGAGTGGAACAAAGGTGATGATCTTGCCTATTTCGAATTTGGATCGACCGTCGTTCTACTTATGGAGAACGATACTTTTACACCTCGGGAAGATATTAAACTCGGAGATGCTGTGCGTATGGGTCAACGTTTAGGTGATCTCCATGCTCCATTACAAAGTCCGACCAATTAGGACTTCCCATTTAACAGATTAAGAATGATGCGATGGAACCAACGATCTGGTAACCATTGTTTGGCAAGCATCGTTAATGCGGTCCCACGAGGGAGAACATAACGAAATGCTGGAGAATGAACGGTGGCTATCTTTGCTATTAATTTAGCTACATCCAACGGGTCACCACTGGATGTAGCGCTTCGTTGTGAATACAGTAAAATGCGATCAAGTAAGACTTTATACGGAGAATGGGATGCCGTACTCATCTGAGAGAAGCTTTTCCCCCAGATTGGTGTCCCATAAGCTCCTGGCTCTACTAGAACAACATCAATACCGCATGACTTCACTTCCATAGCGAGACACTCACTGAATCCCTCTAACGCAAATTTAGAAGATGCATAGGGTCCGAACCCTGGGAACCCCACATTACCACTAATACTACTCATCTGAATAATCCGTCCCCCTCCACCCTCTCTCATTAAAGGTAGAACAGCTTGCGTAACACAGACCATTCCGATGAAATTGATCTCCATTTGTTCCTTCCACAGCGATAAAGGAATTTCTTCAATCATGCCACCGACAGCTATACCCGCATTATTGATCAAAATATCTAGACGACTATAACGCTTCCGAATCCGCTCCACTACGCGCTGTACTTGATCTTCATCGCAGACATCCATTTCCTCCACTTGAATAGACGATTCCACGCCCGCTATCTGTGATGCTTTCATTAACGGTTCTTTGTCCTCTGGTCTTCGCATGCCTGACACGACCGTAAATCCTTGTCGCGCTAACTCCACACTGGTAAGCAGACCGAATCCACTGGAACACCCTGTTATGAGTGCAATCTTCCCGTTATTGTTCTGAATCATGATGAACGATCACTCCCTTACTTGTATCTTAACTTTATCATACAAGTAGAAACGGCTGTGCCGTCCTTTTTCAAGGATGGTATCCGTCTCTACGGAATTATAAGGAGTAGGGTATCAAGCAAACTAACGAATTTCTGACGGATTCTGACCTGTATATTGCTTAAATTGCCTACTGAAAAAAAAGATATCACGGTACCCTAAAGTGTCTGCCACTTCTGTCACATTCATGCCTGCATACAACAGTAAATGTTGAGCTCTTTCGATACGCATCTTGATAATATAGGACTGAACAGGTGAACCTATTAAATCTTTGAATTTAATAGAGAAATAACGCGGTGATAGTCCGGCCCGTGCTGCCAAGTCTTCCACGCGATGCTGAATTCCTGGATGTTGACGTATATAGTTAGCTATTTCATGTATGACCTCTGTCAATTGATTACTTACTAATTTGAGAACAGGCTGATTATTATCATTATTGTCCTCTCGCAACAAATGGATCATAAGCTGCTTGAGTATGAGCTGCCCTTCCTCCTTAGCTGCATAGGTGTTCACTAGGAATAAACGCACGTAACGAGCCAACATATATTCAAAATCAACCGTCTCTTGTATTATTCGATAGGGAAGAGGAATCTCCGTTACGGGCTCCATCACGTCAAAGTGAATATAGCTCAGCACTAATGGTTTCTGCGGATTGTGAGCAGCACTCGTGTGATCTCCAGGTCGAAATAGAAAACAGCTTCCTTTACCTATTTCATAAGATTCATCATTCCTATTGAGTGTACCCTCACCACTCCAAACATAGAATAAATCATAATTGGGCAATGCCTTTTCTCGCTTTTGCCATTTCCAACTAGGCTCACACACAATTTTAGCTAATGAAGGTTTGATCTCAAAAGAGGACGGTGAAGCATGTAGCATATCGTTATCCCCCCCTTTATTAAGTATTCGACTACGCTACCAGTTCATCACACGCTATCAAGAAGAAACGGCTACACCATCCCTTATGGACGGGTATCCGTCTCTTCGGAAATATAAGAAGTAGCGTACCAAGTTAACTTATACTTTCTTATAATAATTGTTGCACATCCTTCCATGCTAGCGCAAGCCGATTTACACCTTCTATCATCTGATCATCATGAAGATGCGCAAATCCAAAACAAGCGGCTATTGGACCGGGTGCGATTCTATATCCTATAGCATCCCTAAACTCCACACCTCTTCGCTTCGCAGCCGCTTTGAAAGCTTCATATTCTTCAGCTGATCGCTGCCATAGTGCATATACATGAAGCCCAGCATCACCAGGTATAAACCGGAAAATTTCACTGACCAGATCAGAGAGTAAACCACAGAATCGATCGTGCCGCGAGCTATATATTCGAGTCATTCGTCTTAGATGTCGTTTATAATGTCCATGGACCATGAAATGTGCAAGTGCTCTCTGTTCTAATAAGCCCGGCGAAATTGGATCATAGAACGCTTTGGCTCGTACCACAGGCTCAATAAGTGCGTTTGGAATTAATGCGTACCCTAATCGTAATCCAGCAAACATCGTCTTTGAGAAAGAGCCCAAGTAGATGACTCTGCCTTCCCGATCCAATGCCTTTAGTGGATCAATGGGTCGACCCCCAAATCTAAATTCACTATCATAGTCATCTTCTATTATAATCCCCTCTCGCTCTTGTGCCCACGCCAAAATCCTCCTACGTCGTTCCAAAGAAAGTACAGCACCTGTAGGATAATGACGACTAGGCGTTACAAAGAGTACCCTTGCATTCCAGTCCTCTGGTATTAACCCTTCCTCATCGACATCTCCTCGTACTATCGTGCCACCACATGCTTGGACGGCTTGATGAATACCGAAATAACCCGGATCTTCCACTACAACACGTTCACCTTCGTTTACTAGAAGCTGAGAGAGAATCGCAATTCCCTGCATAGATCCGCTAAATAAGACTATGTTTGCAGCAGCTACTGTAATTCCACGAGTTATCCGGAGATAGCCTGCAATAGCCTCACGTAACTGTGTGTCTCCCTCAGGAAGAGTAGGAACCTCTAAATCTCCTCCTCCTTTTCCACCTGCATAAGCTAAAGCACTTCGCCATGCATCATAAGGGAAATATTCCATAGGTATCGATTCAGGTAAAAAGCTGATGACTCCCTCACCCTTCTGATGATCGTAGATAACTCGCTGTTGACTCATCAATCTCATTCCCCATGAAGAGAGCGTAATCTGGGCACTAGGTGTCAGGTCTTTAGATACTGGTGAAGGACCTGCATGAGTCACAAACGTACCCCTTCCCACTTCCATTTGAACGTATCCTTCAGCAAGTAGCATATCGTAACTTTGGGCAACTGAACCACGAGAGATATCATAAAGATTCGCTAAATAACGAGTAGACGGAAGTTTAGAACCTCCCGCAAGTCTTCCCTCTAGAATAGCGTCACGTAATGCATAATAGATCGCTAAATACTTATACCGATATTCCTCTAAATAGGAATCCAATCGTAGAGCGAGTTCCATTACTTCACCTTCTTCTATGTAAAATGATCAAGTGGACTATAAAATATAATCTAAATTGGATCTTTTTACTTGTCAATCAATATCATACGATAAATCTATAAGGTTTAGTGATTTTATCAAACAAATGATAGATTAGGAGATTGAATAGCTATGAGAAGACAAGAATTTAGTGTACAAGAAGAAAACGAACTGATCCAATTCTTATCAGAGATAAGCTTTGGTTTTCTCGGTACGGTCGATGATCAGGGTAGCCCCCGAGTGACTCCGCTTAATTTCGTGTATGATCAGGGTTCTTTCTATTTCCATGGAAGTCGTGTTGGCGAAAAAATGAATCATATGCGGATCCATGAAAAGGTCAGTTTTACAGTCGCCGATGAATATGCGTTGATTCCCTCCTACTTCAGCGATCCTGCATTAGCTTGTCCTGCAACTTCTTACTTCAAAAGCGTAACGGTAAGCGGTACAGCTGTGATCATTGATGACCTTTCTGAAAAAGGGAGAATATTCACCTTATTTATGAAGAAGCTACAACCAGAAGGAGGTTACGATCCCATAGATCCTACTGACCCTCGATATACTTCGCGACTCCGGGGCGTTGCAGTCATGAAAATCTTGCCCAAACAGTTGTCTGCCAAATTCAAGTTCGGGCAGAATTTATCTGACTCTGCAAGAGACAAGGTTATAAGCGGATTAGAACTTCGGGGACATGAACGTGATCAAGAGACCATTGAACAAATGAAGAAATACTGTCCGCATATGCAATAATATAGTATTTGTCAGTGACTGTTCCAAGGCTAAGTGGTATAATATGATCCAGTTAAAGCGGAAGTTTTCAACCATTAAACAGACTCGGAAGGATGGAAAGCATGAACCCACTTGCTGGACAATTGAATGAGAGCATTAAAGCTGGAAATTCACACGTATATGACATGTTATCAACGCTTGGAAGAGAGATTTACTTCCCTAAAGAGGGGATTCTCAGTCAATCAGCAGAAGCTACAACCCATGCTAAGAAATACAATGCTACGATTGGAATAGCCACTGAAAATGGAATCCCTATGCATTTAAGCGTGATTCAAGACAAATTGTCAGCATTCCAACCCAAAGATCTATACAGTTATGCTCCCCCTGCAGGAAAGCCAGAACTTCGGACCGTGTGGCGGAGCAAAATGTTGCAAGAGAACCCTTCTCTACAAGATAAGTCCTTTGGTAATCCGGTTGTAACAAATGCACTAACACATGGCCTCAGTATCATTGCAGATTTATTTGTAGATGAGGGCGATGCTGTTATTTATCCTGATAAAAACTGGGAGAATTATGAGCTTACATTTGGCATACGTCGCCATGGTGAGACCGTGAACTACCCACTCTTCACAGACGAGATGACATTCAATAGCGCTGGACTTCGAGAAGCCTTATTCGCACAGCAATGTAAAGGTAAAGCCATCGTTGTTCTTAATTTCCCTAACAACCCTACAGGATACACTCCGGGTCTTAAGGAAGGCGATGAGATTGTCGCAGTCATTAAAGAAGCGGCGGAAGCTGGAATTAATGTAGTTGTCGTAACAGACGATGCCTACTTTGGTCTTTTCTTTGAAGATTCACTTAAGGAATCCCTATTTGGTAAACTAGCAGGACTGCATCCTCGTATACTTGCAGTTAAAATAGACGGAGCTACCAAAGAAGAATTTGTATGGGGTTTCCGTGTCGGATTCATTACCTTCGCTTCAGAAAATACAGATGTACTTGCTGCTTTGGAACAAAAGACAATCGGTATTATCCGTGCAACGATTTCTAGCGGATCACATCCTTCACAAACATTTGTACTTGAAGCGCTCAAGGCGCCTGAGTTCACTGCCCAAAAAGAAGAGAAATTCCAAATTATGAAGGGCCGCGCTAATCGTGTGAAATCGTTGCTGAACAATGACAAATACAATGATGTATGGGATTACTACCCTTTCAACTCTGGATATTTCATGTGTTTGAAACTGAAGACGGTAACGGCTGAAGCGCTTCGTACCCATTTGATTCATGAATATGGTGTAGGAACTATTGCTTTAGGAGAACATGATTTGAGAATCGCCTTCTCATGTATTGAAGAAGAATATCTTGAAGATTTGTTCCGTTTGATCTATCAAGGAATTCAGGATTTACAATCCATCTAACTACAATCACCTTAGGTAATTCATTTTTATTGCTTATGGTGTAAGGCCCACGCACCTAGTCCATTTCATTCATACAATGCTGTGTATTACAGAATACATCATGATGTATGAAAGGGGAATGGACATGAGTGGATTAGAAGAAGTTAGAGTCGGTTGTGGTTGTGGCGGAATGTTTAATAACACCGGTGCAATCTTAGTCCTTTTCATCTTGTTGGTTATTATCACAAAAGCTTGTTGGATATAATGAATTGAGATTTCTTATAATAAGCACAAGAGGCCAGGGAAACACCCCCCGGCCTCTTATTTAATATATCATTTACTCGTCATCGTTGTCTTTATTAGCATTACGTGCCAGAATAAACCGAATGATACACGACATCACAATTCCAAGCACAAGTGTACTGAATGTCAGACTTATATGTGCCCATCCATCACGCAGTAAAGGTAACCAAAGAATCACTGTTACTAACATATGCACCTGAAATACAAATATCGTAACGTTATGCTGTCTACTATTCGCTGGAATAGGATAAATACTGAGCCAGAATGACTCCTTATGGTAGCGTTGAAGAGCAGACAATTGTACACCAATTAGGAACAAAAAGAACAAATAAATGCCACTTCCCAATATGCTCCCACGTGTCCACCAAACAAGTAAGATTCCCAATACCCCTGCGCGTAGCATAATCCCTAATATATCGCTACGCACAAAACTTTTCGTAAGGAGATACCTATAAGCAGCACTTGGTTTCCATACCACTCGGTTTCCTGCTTTGGAGAGTATACGACGTGGATACACACGTTGCTGTTGCTCTGGGACATTAACAAACCATCCTAACACCAACATGACTCTACCTATCTGAGATTCTTCTTTGGCAATCAATCGTTCCCACGCTACTAAATGCTTCACGGGATAGGATAATGCAAAAAAGTAGGTTGCAAGTACAAGAAGTACATAAATAAGACTTTTCCCAACAGGCTCCCACAACCACGCACTCAGTGCCAGCGCCATAACTGCCCAGCGAAGCAAGTGATACCCCTTAGAAGCTCGCATCGACACCATGGACAGCTCTTTCCATCCACCGTAGCTAGATATTATTTTCAAAATAGTAAGTAGGATGAGAAAGGTCCAGAATGACTTGGGTGCAGCGTCACTGCGAACATATAGCGGCCATGCCGTCAAGAATACCACTGCAAGTCCTACTAGTTTATACAGGACACCACTAACCCAACTACCTGACAAATAATCCTTCATCTTCGATTCCTGCGGTAGCAAGAACACAATATCAGGCGCTCGTAGATAGGTTCGAACACTGCTGCGCACAATCAACGGGAGCAGTAACACCAACATAATCCAACGAATAGGTAATCCAGCAGGAATATGTTGTACAAGGGATGTATACCAAGCTGAGAAGGCAATAAACATGAATAGAAGTAACACGGCTACGCCACTTTGCATGACATATCCTAAATAAGGGACAATTTCTCCCCAAAATTGACGACGACGTTGAATACGAAGACTCTTCAGGTCCATATTCAAATCCTACCCTGTACGAGCGAGTAGAAAAGTTCCTCCAGCGGAGCACCCGGTTTACCTGCTTGTTCAGCAATTTCTTGAAGTGTACCATGAGCGATAATAATTCCCTGATGCATAACGATAAACCGATCACAGTAATTCTCGATGGTCGATAAAATATGAGAACTCAACAAAATTGAGGCTCCTCCGGCCTTTAATTCCACCATAAAATCCAACAGTGACCGAATTCCTAGAGGATCTAGCCCAAGAAATGGTTCATCAATAATATAAAGGGACGGACGAGCCACAAAAGCGCACATAATCATGACCTTTTGTTTCATCCCTTTAGACAAATGTATCGACAAACTATCCATCTTATCTTCCATCCGGAATAGTGCCGACAACTTCCCAGACCGTTCCTCGAAGTCTTCTTTGGATACACCATATGCTCTTGCTGTAAATTCCAAATGCTCCCTAACGGTCATTTCCTCATAAAGTAGCGGTGATTCAGGTACAAAAGCAAGAGCACTGTGGTATGTTTCTGAATCTTCTTCCCTCTTCTTGCCTTTGACGCGAATATCTCCTTTTTGAGGTGTCATCAATCCCAAAATATGTTTCATCGTTGTACTTTTGCCTGCACCATTCAGTCCAATTAGACCGATCATTTCCCCAGTACCTACTTGAAAGCTAACATCATGAAGCACAGGACGATTAAGACTATAACCCCCGGTAAGTCCTTGAATTTCTAATACAGGAGTTTCGCTCATTAATATTCTCACCTCGATTGTGATAATTACCATCATGCAACAGTATGTGGAAGCGGCTGTGACTTTATGAGAGAGTACGCTTTACGTATTCAATACAAACAGCCGAACTTTCAAACACCTGTTACTCGTTTTAATCACGTGGTGGTTTATTCTTCAACCACTTCGGTGCACCTTTATTTTTGCGTACGCGTTCCCGCTCACTTTTACTAGCTCCAGTAGAAGGTCTAGTTGATTTTCGAGAAACTTCAGCTGTCTGACTTGGTGTAGCTGAGGATGGTTGCGTTGGTTCCGCACGCTTAGCAATTAGTGGACTATCAACAGAGCGATTCCGCTCACTTGTTACTTCTTTACTCTGTGTTACCTTGCTTTCATCAACCCGTTTACGACTTTCGTCACCTTTACGGAAGGGAGTAGCTTCTTCTCTTGATGAGACATAAGGTGCTCTTGATGTTAGGGTCTCTTCCCCTGGTTCAATAACCTTTCCTCCAAACATCGTCCGAAGCCCAATAGGCGTTTTCAATTCTTGCGTAAATTTCTTCATAATAAACGTCTGACGATCTGTAACAATCGAGAGTACTGTCCCACTACGTCCCATTCTTCCTGTTCGACCTGCACGATGCACATAATGCTCAGAATCTATCGGAGGATCATAGTTGACAACCATCGTTAAACCTTCAATATCCAGTCCGCGCGCAGCCAGATCACTAGCCACTAGCACTTTGAATTTACCATTACGGAAACGCTCGAGAACACCACTACGTGCCATCTTATCTGCATCTCCATAAAGCGCCTGCGTGCTTAGCCCTAAATGGTTCATCTTAGCTTCCACTTCAGCAATATCTTTTGTAGCGTTCACAAATACAATCACTTTCTGTGGATTGTAATGTCGAATAAGACGGCGGAGCGTATCCGGCTTATCACGTTCTTGAGATACGAAATAGAGATGTTCTAACCCTTTTGCGGTCATTTGCTCTGGCTCAATCCCCACCTCTATAGGGTGCCTCATTTCTTTCTTAACAAGTGCTGCCGTCGCTTTACTAACAGTGGCTGAGAGAAACACCAGTTGGCGATCGCGCGCCGCACTTCGAATAATACGTTCTACATCTCCACCTGAACCAAGATCAAACACTTGATCTACCTCATCGACTACAATCGTCGTGACCGTATGCATCTTGATCTTACGCATTTCAACTAGCTCTTTTATTCTGCCGGGAGTTCCAACAACTAATTGAGGATGAAGTTTTAGCTTCTCAACTTGACGTTTCATAGCTGCTCCACCAATGAGACCTAACACACGAATTCCTCTATGTTGTCCGTAACGTTCACTTTCACGTACAATTTGCATGGCCAGCTCTTGAGTAGGAGCTAGAATCATCTTTTGTATAGTCTTAAGTTCAGGGTTAATCCCTTGCAGAATTGGAAGCAAATAAGCAAGCGTCTTTCCCGTTCCTGTCTGTGAATGTGCAAGAACATCGCTTCCTTGTATCACAGCTGGAATCACCTCTGCTTGAACAGGTGATGGTTCGTTTATTTCAAATTCAGATAGCTTATTTACCAAATCAATTGTAATACCTAGTTCTTCAAAAGAAGTTAAATTCATGTATGTCCATCCTTTATGTTCAAATCATTCTTATTCATTATATGCTAAAACAGAATTCCCACCAAATTCTTGTCCAAATTAATATAGAAAGTTCTAATAACACATCGATGTTCACATGAAGAAACGGCTACACCGTCCCTTAAGGACGCGTATCCGTCTCTTCGAAAATATAAGAAGTAGCGGATCAAGTGAAACTTATATTTTCTTATATTTTCAAAAAACCGACTCATATGAGCCGGTTTTCCCTTTATTTCTTATTCATCATTTTGTACGTTAGCTTGTCCGCCAACCGTGGAAATAGTTGATAGAACCGCATACCCACCGCAGCCAACCGAGGAAGGTTAATCTCCTCTTGTTTACGATCAATAAGTCTGACCATTTTACGAGCAACAAGTTCAGGCTTCATGATAAACCAGCTTATATTGGAGACATATTTCCCTGTAGGGTCGGCCAATTCAAAGAATGGGGTATCTATCGGCCCTGGATTGACCGTAGAAACCGTTATTCCGCTCCCACGCAGTTCTTGCCGCAGACTATTACTAAATCCATATACAGCATGTTTAGTCGCCGTGTACGAGGTGGACTGAGCTGTTCCGATTTTAGCCGCCATGGAGGCGACGTTTACGATATGTCCATCACCGTTTTGTAGCATATAGGGAAGAACTGCTTTCGTACATCGAACAGTTCCCATGTAATTCACATTCATCATTTCGCTGAATTCATCCTCAGACGTATCCAGGATAGAGTCAAATTTGCCATATCCTGCATTATTCAGAAGGACATCTATTCTACCGTATTGTTCAATCACTTGGTTCATCGCTTGTTGCACTTGTTCCACTTTCGTCACGTCCATCACAATTAGCTTATGTGGACCAGAAATTTCAGCACCAATCGAATGTAGACGTTCAACAGAGCGTGCCATTAATACAGGAATAGCACCCTGCTCAGATAACAACCTTGCAGCTAATGCGCCAATTCCACTTGAAGCTCCTGTTATGACAACCACTTTGTCTTTTAGCATGATTTCTTACACCTCCTAACTCAAACTTCGCAGTGCGAGATTTCAAGCTGCGAAGTTTGAACTCCTAAGAATGAGCTTACTCTCTCTATTCTAAGAAATCATCACTTGAATATCCAGTTCACCGATTCCATCCATCAATAACGGTATGCTGAGTGCTTTTTTAGAGAAAAATAGAGGATCATCTTGAGGACTTACAATTTTAGGAGGTGTAATATCAACGTTCACTCCTTGATTGTAAAGAATCGTACTGGCATTTCCACTGATCATGTTACTCAGCTCAGATATCGCACTTTTACCCATTTCATCCATTTCGGTTATGACAAACCCACCCATCATCGCCGAGACAATCTTTAAAGCAACCGTCTCTTTTAGCCCGAATACAACATTTCCTGATAATTGCCCTGTCATGCCCACTTGAATCCATATATCGCCTTCAACTATTTCAATATTTTTTATTCCTAAATTACCTGTAGAAGGTGATACGCAAATGACTTGTTCAATAACGATCCTTGCGGACTCTAGAAAAGGATTAATTATTTCTGCTTTCATTTTAAAATGCCCCTTTACACTAGTCTGTTGGTAATGCACCAAAAGTCCCGATTATCGTTAGAATAATTATACTTAAAACCTAGCAATAATACACCAATTATTATATAAAAGTCTCATTATATGGTCCTAAGAGCCTATTTAACCTAAGATAATAGTTATCCTCTTTATTCATTTATACACTTTCACTTATGTAATCAGAAATCCACTTCTTCTTTATCGGTCTTTTACCCTACTTTTTGAATGGCTATTATACATATTATATAAAGAATATGTGTTGAGGTTCATTGCTCTGACCCATCCTATCATCTATAATTTTAAATAATAAGTATTTGAACGATGTCTTAGAATCAGAAGAACAATCATAAGGAGGGATGGCGTGAATATCAGTCAGTTAGAAACACTTGTAACCATTTCAAAGACTATGAGTTTTCGAAAGGCCGGAGAATTGCTTAATCTTACTCAACCTGCTGTATCTGCTCAAATCAAAAGCCTAGAGGATGAGTTTAATACTGTGCTTGTGGATCGCAACCAGCCTGTGACGTTAACGGATCGGGGTGAAGTTTTCCTCGAACATTCCACACACATATTATCAATCGTAGAGGAACTAAAACAGCGCCTCTCGGATTTAAGTCAAATACCTCAAGGTCATATCGTCCTTGGAACAACTACTTCTATAGCCATACAAATATTACCTCGTGTATTATTTTATTTTCAAGATCAATTTCCACTCATCAAAACGACAATTCAATCTATGGCATCCTCTCAGGTGTACAATAGCGTAGAAAATGGACAGATTGATGTAGGTATCGGATACCTCATTGAACGTAACCCCAACTTAATGACTTCCGTCCTTTACTATGACACTTTCGAACTCGTAGTTTCTCCTACACACCCTTTAGCCCAAAATCCTGTCGCCTCTATGGAAGCATTACGCGATCTACCACTTATTTTACTCACACGTGATACAGTAGGCCGAAAGTTTGCTGATGAAATTTTTAAAAAGCATAAAATTACCCCGAACGTAGTCATGGAACTTTCAAGTAGTGAAGAAATAAAACGTATGGTGGAACTCAACCTCGGAGCTGGTATTATTTCTAAAATATCTGTAGGAAGAGAGCTCCGTCTGGGTACACTAAAAATAATTCCACTTTTCGAACTTGAAGTCACGCATCCCGTGGGTGTCATTTATAAATCAGGTAGATATCTAAACTCTGCCATGCAGCAATTTCTGAGTGATCTCAAAGGCATGCCCGAGACACAATTTATAAGTTCTGAATAATTGAATATAAGGAGTGCACTAACCATTGAAATTTGATATTCACACGCACCATTATCGTTGTGGACATGCTGATGGAAATATTCGTGATTACATCGAATCCGCCATATCTTCCGGACTTCAAGTCATAGGTATCTCCGATCACACCCCGTACTTCGCTAGAGAAGAAAACCAGGCGTTTCCTCTTATTTCAATGGGGAAATCTGAACTAGGGAGTTATGTAGAAGAGGTCCTTCAACTTCAGCAAGAATATGCAGGTACAATCGATGTATTGCTAGGTATAGAATCTGATTATTTTCCAAACCATGCTGAACTTTACAGACAGACGTTATCTAAGTACCCTTTTGACTACATTATTGGTTCTATCCATCAAGTATATGACGTCAGCATTTTCAACAAGAATCGTTGGAAAGGACTAACCCCTGAACAACATATTTCCGTCAAAAAAGAATACTACCGCCTAATTCAGGCATCTGCTAAAAGTGGAGGTTTCCAAATTCTTGGGCATCTCGATGCCATGAAAGGCAATTATCCTGCCTTTTCAGATATTCCTGCGGTTGAAATCATTGATGAGACGATGCAGGTCATAGCTGAATGTGGGGTTGCAATCGAGATCAACACATCAGGTAAGACGAAGCTAAGTGGTGGATGGTATCCATCGGATAGTATGTTGGAAAGAGCACTCTATTTTGGTGTGGATGTTACTTTTGGATCCGATGCCCATATTCCTAGTCGCGTAGGAGATGAATTATCAGAGGTAAGCACCAAACTCAGAGAAATCGGCTTTAAAGAATGGGTCTATTATAAACAGCAACAGAAAGTTATCGTTCCCCTCGATTAAGCAATTAAAGACAAAAAAATGGACCCGTTATCAACGGGTCCTAATTATTTATTCAAAAGGGGGGTTATGTATTAAGTATAACCACACTCTGTTAGAGTTTCGTAACGGTTATATTTCATTTGTGTAACAATAACTAGATGGCTATACTTTATCTTGTCTATAAGACGTTTCACTTAAGCAGAATACATTAATCTCACTAGAAAGACCTACTGCCCCATACCTAACTGGAAGCGTTCGTACCCATGTAAAACCATTTTTTGTCATTACTTTTTCTGAAGCGACATTATTCTTATAACATCTTCCCTCGACTTGTTGCAAATCAAGCTCCCCGAAGCCGAATTCCAACAGTATCCTCACGGCCTCTGTTGATAATCCCTGATTCCAGTAATTACAATCAAGCATGTATCCCAAAGTAGCCTTAGCGTGAACTTTACTCCAGTGCTGAAACGATATTAATCCTATCAGTTCATCGACTTTCCTTAACCATATCCCAAAATGAATAAATTGCTCTAACTCACGACTTAAGATTTGGTTGAGCATCCTCTTAGAACCAAAATAAGAATGATCCATATCAAAAGTTGCACAATCAATCGTTTGTAGATCAGAGAGAATAGACCCCAAACGTTTCCCATCGGACTTCTCAATTCGTCTAAGTTGTACTCGCTCTCCTTCTAATGTAGAAGAGTGCATAAACTCCCGATTATCGAACATTCTTTCCCCTCATCACATTCCCGACTTTCTGAACGTAAATACCGTAAGTTCTGGTCTACATAGGAACCTTATAGGAAGTGCTGTTACTCCGATACCCCGATTTACGTATAACTGCATGCCATTGGATTCAAGCGTGTAGAGCCCCTGAATATACCGCTTGGATCCAATAGGGGTAGTAACTGCGCCAATCAAAGGAAGTCGCACCTGCCCTCCATGACTATGTCCTGATATTTGGATATCAAATGGATACAGTGATGCAGTATCTGCATAATCGGGTTCATGCATCAGTAGCAGAGAGAAGGTGCCTTCAGGAACCCCTTTCAGTGCTTTGTCTGGGTCAGGATTCCCAATGAGAAGGTCTTCCAGTCCCACGATAGCAATCATACTTTCTTGTCTTCTCAAAATGATATTTGAATTCTGAAGAACGACAAACCCAGAAGCCTTTAGCATCTGAATAACTTCACCTGGTTGTCCCCAATGATCATGATTCCCTAAGATAGCGAACTTACCCATAGGCGCTTGGAGAGATGCTAAATAAGGGACAGCTTGGGCCAATGGCTTCGCACTGTTGTCAATGATATCCCCTGTGAAACAGATAACATCCGGCGATTGACTCGTTATGGATTCCATTAAATGCTTAAGATCCTTCTCATGAGAATGAAATCCCAAATGAAGATCACTAAATTGGACAACCTTCAACCCATCAAATGCTGATGGTAACCTTGTGAATTCAAGATCAAGCGATTCAATTGAGAGATCTCTGGGTTCCCATAACCAGGAATAACCACCTGTAAGCAATCCTGCACCTATCACTGTTGATGCACTAGAACGGAGAAATTGCCTTCTCGTCATCTTCATATCGTTCCAAGCCCCCCCCCAGTATTAAAGCTTTGATTACCTACCCTGAATTTGAAAAGAATAATGCGTTTCTTTTGTATTATTGTATGCTTCCGTGATACCCATCTTCACAATATCCATCTTGGATACGATTCGACAGGTCAGTTCAACGGAGAATGCTCTATCAAAAGGAAATGGTGAGAGTTCCACTGAATTTGGATTCTTCCAATGTGCCTGTACGATTTCACCTTGTGTGCAATCGAAATTCTCAGACACGGAAAAACCATCACGCCACCATGGAAATTCATGTTCTTTATCTACTCCCGGTTCATTCAAACATAAATATAGCGATAAATCATCACAAAAATTCAAAACGTGTAGATCATACATAAGTTCACTTTCTTCTGTTAAATCTGTTATTTCTAACTCTAGCTGTATACGCTTTCTACGTTTCTGCTCCTGCTCCATATACTTCGTAAGTATTGGGTGTTCGAAATTTGCTTGGACCAACAGCCTCTCAAAATGCATACTACATAAAAGCGCTGCATAAGGGCTATTTAACTGAATCTCGTCCAATCCTTTACTGTAGAAAGTCAACTTCACAGCTACAGGGAAGTCCATAAATGTATATGGTGTATCTTGCGTATCATTCCAAAAAGGATTGTCATCCAAATAAATCCAACCTCTGTCATGATCTTTCACGGCATATAGAGCTTCTTCCCAGCGCTTACTATTTCGAAATCTAGTCGAATTAAATACTTCAGCAAATTCTCCTGCTAGTAACCCATGTTTGTGCTGATCAAACATGACCCAGTCTTCTTTACGTTCTCTGCATATCATATGTATTCCTCCTAAAAATTAAAATTACCCACGATGGAAGGGATAGAATCTATCATTTAGAAATGGTAGCAACTCTACCTCCATCTATTATAAACAATCCTATCAACGAACAACACCTCTACGAATCGCACAAATTTGCGATTCGTAGAGGTGCCCTTATAAATCAAGCTATGATTATAATCATACGCCTAACCAACGCTTAAACATATGCTTGGTAGTGTCCTTATTCATTTCAGCGATAGATGTCGTTAGAGGTATTCCTTTTGGACAGGAACGGACACAGTTCTGTGAGTTACCGCAGCCTTCAATACCACCGTCCTCCATTAGCGCCTCTAACCGTTCGTCCGCATTCATTTCGCCTGTAGGATGGGCATTAAAGAGCCTAACCTGGGAAATCGCTGCAGGACCGATAAAATCAGTCTTTTCATTCACATTAGGACATGCTTCTAAGCACACACCGCAAGTCATACACTTCGACAATTCATACGCCCATTGCCGTTTCTTCTCAGGCATACGTGGTCCAGGTCCCAAATCATACGTACCATCGATTGGAATCCATGCTTTCACCCGCTTGAGTGCCTTAAACATCCGAGTACGATCGATCACAAGGTCACGTACCACAGGGAACGTACTCATCGGTTGTAATCGTATGGGTTGCTCCAGATTCTCAATGAGTGCTGCACAAGCCTGACGAGGTTTTCCATTAATAACCATCGAGCAAGCACCACACACTTCTTCCAAACAATTGGAATCCCAACAAACGGGAGCAATATTCTTGCCTTCACTGGTTACCGGATTTCGTTGAATTTCCATCAGTGAACTAATGACGTTCATATTAGGACGGTATGGAATTTCAAACTCCTCTGTATAAGGCTTGGAATCCGGCGCATCCTGACGAGTAATAATAAACTTAACATTTTTCTTTGGTACAGATGTTTCCGCCATATTTATTCCTCCCAAATATTTTTGAGCGCGCAACTACCTGATGTACTTCATAAAGCATAAGGATTAGCTTACTTTTCTTTCGAATAGTCACGAATACGTGGCGGGATCAAACTTACATCAATCTCATCATATGAGATCTGTGGACCCTCAGGCGTCCACTTCGCTTTCGTTGTCTTCAGGAACCGTTCGTCATTACGCTCTGGATAATCTGGCTTATAGTGCGCACCGCGACTCTCATCACGTAACAAGGCCCCTACAGTCATGGCATGAGCTAGTTCCAACATGTTCCATAGTTGACGGGTAAACGCAACACTTGGATTGTTCCATTGCGATTTATCGATCATATTAATATTCTGGTAACGTAGCTTCAATTCTTTAATCTTCTCTATTGTCGCTTCAAGCTTGTCATTATAACGCACAACAGTCATATTATTCGTCATCCACTCACCCAGCTCTTTATGCAGAACATACGCATTCTCTGTTCCGTCCATAGCTAGAAGATTCTCGTATTTGTCTGTTTGCTCTTTCTTATACCTTTCAAATAGCGTTGAAGGCACATCTTCGGCTTTCTTCTTAAGACCTTTGATATACTCGACCGCTTTAGGTCCAGAAATCATACCTCCATAAATAGCAGATACGAGAGAGTTAGCGCCCAAACGGTTCGCGCCATGATATTGATATTCGCACTCACCAGCTGCAAATAGCCCAGGAATGTTCGTCATTTGATTGTAATCAACCCATATACCACCCATCGAATAATGGACTGCTGGGAAAATTTTCATTGGTATTTTCCGAGGATCATCACCCATGAACTTCTCATAAATCTCAATAATTCCGCCTAACTTCACATCTAGTTCTTTCGGATCCTTGTGGGAAAGATCAAGATACACCATGTTCTCTCCATTTACCCCAAGACCCATATTTACACATACATCGAATATTTCCCGAGTTGCAATATCACGCGGCACTAAATTCCCATAGGCAGGATATTTCTCTTCAAGGAAATACCACGGTTTGCCATCCTTATACGTCCAGATGCGCCCACCTTCCCCACGTGCAGATTCTGACATCAAGCGGAGCTTGTCATCTCCAGGGATAGCCGTTGGATGAATTTGAATAAACTCACCATTCGCATAATGTGCCCCTTGCTGATAAACTGCACTCGCTGCAGTACCCGTATTAATCACAGAGTTCGTTGTCTTACCAAAGATAATGCCTGGACCCCCACTTGCTAATATAACTGCATCAGCTACAAAAGTGTGGATTTCCATGCTTTTAAGATCTTGTGCACAGATTCCACGACATACGCCTTCATCATCAATAATAGCGGATAGAAATTCCCAATTCTCTCTCTTCGTTACCAATCCCTCTGCCTCATAACGCCGAACTTGCTCATCAAGCGCGTATAATAACTGTTGTCCTGTTGTAGCGCCAGCAAAGGCTGTTCTATGGTATTTCGTTCCGCCAAAACGACGGAAATCAAGCAATCCTTCCGGTGTACGATTGAACATAACGCCCATCCGATCCATCAAGTGAATAATACCAGGTGCTGCATCACACATCGCTTTAACAGGAGGTTGATTTGCTAGGAAATCCCCACCATAAACAGTATCATCGAAATGTTCCCAAGGGGAATCTCCTTCACCTTTGGTATTAACGGCTCCGTTAATACCACCTTGTGCACATACGGAATGTGATCTCTTTACAGGAACTAATGAGAATAAGTTAACATGGGTACCCGATTCCGCTGCTTTAATGGTCGCCATCAATCCAGCTAAACCGCCACCCACAATAATAATATTTGTTGTCATTTAGGTCACCCCTTAACTTAAGACTGTCTTTAATGAATCTATAACATTCAATGCTGTATCGAACTCAACACCTCGGAAAGCAATGAGTGATAGTACAAACAGGACCGATACGATTGCGAATAATCCCATACAAAAGATTGAAGATACGCGTTGTGCACGGGGACCCACGGTAATACCCCAGCTTACAAGGAAAGACCAAATACCATTGGAGAAATGAAATGCCGTTGAAATAATACCTACTAAATATAATGTGAACGTTAACGGATTCATAACGACCGCATGTATAATACCACCTAATTCTTCATGTGTAACATTTCCAAGGGCTACCTGAACCCGCGTCTCATATACATGCCAAATAATGAACATGAATGTAATTACACCTGAAATACGCTGAAACAAGAACCGCCAATTGCGTTCATAATTGTACGACCCCGTATTGGGTTGTGATTGATAAGCAATATATAAACCAAATACACCATGATAAAGCAATGGTAGCCAAATGAGTAACAACTCCATGAAGAATACGAGTGGCAAGTTGTTAAGAAATGCTACCCCTTCATTAAATTTGGCAAGTCCTCCTTCAAATGCACCGAAGTTCGTCACTAAATGCTCCAATATAAAGAAACTTAGCGGGATCACTCCGAGTAGCGAGTGAATCTTTCTAGCATAATAACCCTTCATAAAATGACTCATCCCCTTTCCAATAACAGCGTTTTCAAGTTTTGTTGTAAATAGATCCTATTAGGGCGTGATAAATGCCGCAGAATTCGACTAATTTATCCACATATCTTAATATTATGTGAACAACTTGTGGCACTTTTCATGTTACTCCTTTTTATCTTATAATGGAATTGCAATATACTTATTATTTGTTATAACATAAACACATATGTAGAATATATATAAGAGATTATTGGGGGGGTACCATGTTTGAATCCTTAGATGTATTCGCCATCGTTGTAGAGCAATCAAGTCTCAATAAAGCTTCTAAGTTACTAAACCTTTCTCAACCAGCTCTATCGCGTAAAATTGCCAAACTGGAGAACGACTTAGGCGTCAGTCTATTCCATCGTCGTGGGAAACGATTAGAGTTAACCTCCATCGGGCATTTAACATATACCTTTGCCCTGGAACAGAACAAACATCAGCAACAATTTTTACGAACGTTATCGCAACATAAGGATGGGAGTCAGATCTCAGTCACCCTGGGAGCCAGCCTTACTACACTACAAACAACTCTCCCTCCACTCATTAATACTTTCATGGAAAGACACCCTACAGCCGAAATCAAGCTTGTAACAGGCAGAACCCATGAGATCGTATCCGCACTCCGCGAGAAGAAGATTGATGTTGGAATCGTTGCTTCTTCCATCTACGAACAAGGCTTAAACTGTATCCCTTTATTTGAAGATCATTTGGAACTCGTGTTGCCTATACATCATCCTCTTGCTGAGTCCATTGACGTTAACATGAAGCATTTACACGGAATACCGATGATTATTTTCTCCAGTGGGACATGGTACCGCAAGCTAACGGATGAATTATTTCAAAGCACAGGAATAATGCCTGACATTCGGATGGAAATCGACTCTTTCGAAGCCATTGTTCGCTTATTGCCTACTTGTAAGGCTGTAACATTATTACCCAAATCTTACTTACACAAACAACTCCTTGATGACAACGAACTAAAGGTCATTCATATCCCTGATCTCAAAGAGACGAGACGTACGACATCCTTAATCTATGGTGAATATTCGGAGTTAAGTAAAGCTGCACGACAATGGATTGAAGAAACAGAATCTTTATTCAACCGCTTAGATCTACAATTATAAGACCCTACGAAAAAATATAGCTCGGAAACCTTAAATATTGGTTTTCCGGGCTATATTTTTTCGTATCTATGGCCATTCATGTAACCTAAAATTTAGTCGTCGTGCATCACTTCATTCTCAAACTGTTCAATATTCGCGTTAGATCCAATAATGACCATAATATCATCCGTTCGAACCTGATCCATACCTGTAGGGGCTACTATAATTCCAGATGATCTGTGTAAAGCTACGATACTACAACCAAATCTAGCACGCGTATTTATCTCCGTTAATGTCTTGCCATCAAGACACACAGGAACTTTCATCTCAACGATGCTGTAGTCTTTAGAGAGTTCAATATAATCCAACAAATTCGGAGTGACCAGTTGATGTGCAACTCGAATGCCCATATCTCTCTCAGGGTAGACCACTCGATCTACTCCTAGTTTCTCAAGAGCTCTACCGTGTAGAACAGAAATCGCTTTGGCGATGACTGTAGATACTCCTAAATCTTTTAGCAGTATGGCGGCAAGAATACTCGTCTGGATATCCTCTCCAATAGCCACGATACCACAATCGAAATTACGAACACCAAGCGATTTCAACACTTCTTCATCTGAAGCATCTGCCACAACCGCATACGTGAGCAATTCACTCATATCACTTACAATGTCTTCATTTCGATCAATGCCAAGCACTTCATAATTCAGTGCCATGAGTTCTAGCGCTACCGACGATCCAAAACGCCCCAAGCCAATAACCACAAACTGCTGTTTCTTCATTCCTCTTCCAATACTCCTTCATCTATCTCAATTTCTTTTCTATCCAATAATAATTTTACCTTCTGGATGGCGATATAACTCTTTACCCTTTTTCGGTCCTAGAGCATAAGCCATGGTAAGAGGTCCAAGACGACCCGCAAACATCGTTAGGCTGATGAGAATTTTACCTATAAGACTAAGCTTCGTTGTTAATCCCATGGTTAGGCCTACCGTACCGAAAGCAGAAGTTGTCTCATATAATATCATTAAAAAACTACTATCTTCTGTCGTGGACAGCACCATTGCTACACTCATTACAAGCAAGAGAGCAAGTAACGTAATCGTTAGTGCTTTAAATATACGTTCTTGTGCAAGGCGGTATCGGAACAATACGATGTCTTCGCGCCCACGCAACATTGAGATAACAGCTCCAATAATTATCGCAAACGTCGTCGTCTTAATACCACCTCCCGTAGATCCTGGAGAAGCACCAATGAACATCAATATAATCATGAAGAATTGAGATGCCTGCCTCATACCTCCCAAATCAAGCGTGTTAGCTCCAGCCGTCCGTGGCGTGACCGATTGGAAGAAGGATCCCAGAATTTTCCCTCCCCAATTTAGCGACCCTAATGTTCTTGGATTGGAATACTCGAATACAAATATAACGATCGCTCCGAACACGATTAAGAATGCTGTCATGGAGAGTACCACTTTGGAGTGTAAGGAAATCCGGCGTGTCTTTCGGAAATCGGCCAAGTCAGACAGAACAATAAATCCAATTCCCCCTGATACAATAAGGAACATCACTACAAAATTCACGATTGGGTCATATACATACCCAGTGAGGCTACGGAAATCACCAAAAAGATCGAATCCAGCATTGTTAAACATTGAAATCGCATGAAAAACACCAAAGTATACAGCTTGTCCAAAGGGCATATCAGCAGACCATCGTACGGTCAATAGAACTGCTGCTGCGCCTTCAATAATAAGTGAGAACAGTAATACCTTTCGAATCAAACGTACGATGCCTTCCATTGTGTTCTGGTTCATCGCTTCTTGTAGTAATAAGCGGTCACGAAGTGAAATTCTACGTTTCAGGATTAGAGCAAATAACGTAGCCATCGTCATGAATCCAAGTCCGCCCACTTGAATGAGCATAACAATGACCACTTGTCCGAACGTACTAAAGAATGTTCCCGTATCCTTTACGACCAAGCCAGTCACACATGTTGCTGAAGTCGCAGTAAACAATGCATCAATAAAGGCTAAAGGCTTACCCGTTGTATTAGCGATAGGTAACGTAAGTAATAGAGTTCCTAGCAGTATAATGCTAGCAAATCCCATAACTAAAATTTGTGGAGGAGATAATCTGAACCAGCTAAACTTCCATTTCAACATGATCACCCCTTTTTTAGAAATATAAGAAAGTATGTTACTAACGCTTATATTTCAATGCTAAACATCGCTGTGCCGCCAAAGGACGACACATCCGATTATACTTGGTCAACGAAAAAAGACACTGGAAATCCAATGCCTCTCGGTTTGGTTCCTGTTAGCATATCGCCTACGAGGTTAGCTGACGGATTTGGGTATGCACAGGTTACCCTATTCGTTAAATAAACAACGAAATTCACCCCATAATAAATGGTTCCCCCATATTTCATATGAAAATTCGGCGCATTATTGAATTGCATTCCGATTATAATCTTTATACAGAAACAGTACAAAGTCTTATTTGGAACAAATGTGTCGATATCTATTGAAAAGTGGCTAAATAATGCATAAGAACAATGATTCCCTCTCATTATTTATTAATACCTTCATATTCATCTTGTTTTCGCACTTTTCAATTTACAATTGCTGGATTTAGTGTTGAAACCTATGCTATGTTAACGGTACTCATAAAGACCATCTAAATTTAGGAGGAAATTCAATGCATTCTACGGGACATCCTTTAAAACTCAAAACCAATTATAAGGTTCTAGGTTTACTCGGGACTATCGGTCTAATTCTGTTTATGATACTCCAAGTATTTCCTAGTACAGCATCGGATACACTGGAGCAGCAAAGCAGAGAACTGATCAGTAAGGAACAAGCACGGGATGCTGCAACCCAGTATGCTGAGTCAAAGCTTCATATTCATATATTGAGTAATCCTGAGACTCTGGTTACATACCAATCTCATTCCGATGTGTATGGTTATTTGTCCAAAGAGAAACTAATGAAGAAATATAATGAAACCTTTGAGAATAAATATCCATACGATGTATATCGTGTCCGTCTGCAAGAGGGTACTACAGGAACCTTTCTCAATGTAGATGTGCATATGAATACAGGTGAAGTCGTAGCCTTTGCACAAGAAAAAGAAAATAACTTCTCCTTAATTACACCTACGCAAGAAACGATGAGTATAGAGAATAAAGAAAAGCTTGCTGAAGTATGGCTCACGCAATTAGGCTATGATCCAAGTAAACTTGAAATCGTGAAAAGTGACAAAAAGACACTTACGTATACCGATTCGAATACTACTATTGGTAAGGCGGTATTGCTGGTTAAGTTCACTTTTGGCTCAGAACGGATCGTATCCTTTCAGCCTTCCTTTTCAGTTCCTGCTGATCATACTTCTTACGTAGAAAAAGAACGCACCAAAGCAGTCTGGATGACCATGCTAGGATATGGATTTCTAACTTTAGTACTTGGTGTTCTTGCCATTGTTTATAGTGCGTTGACGAGAAGACACACCTCTTTCCTAAGAGGGATATTCCTAAGCTCCTTTTATTTCATTGTTTCCATGTTAAGCACATTTAATATGTTACCCGCATTGAAAGCAGAAGGACTAACAGGAACACCCTTAATCATCGGCTTGGTCTTCCAGGGAGTCCTCACACTGATCATGGCTGCGTTGTTGTACTTCTCCTTGATAGGAGGAGATGGCTTGTGGAGGAAGGAAGCTGGGCTCAATCCATGGCCACGTGGCAAAGAGTCAGGGTATGGAAAATATGTACTTCAAAGTATGTTTGTCGGATATTTATGGGCACTTATATTGTTGGGAGTTCAATCCGTTATCTATTTTATACTTGACCTGTCGCTCCATAGTTGGTCTACGACGGATGCAAGTCAATCCCCTATGAATATGATTTATCCTTGGATGCTACCGCTCTTAGCTTGGGTAGCTGGAATATCGGAGGAAGCTGTCTATCGTTTATTTGGAATTAAAATGATGAAGAAAATCGTTAAGAACACATTTGTGGCTTGCCTGATCCCTTCTATTATCTGGGCATTCGGTCATACGCTTTATCCTATTTATCCCGTCATTTCACGACCAATAGAGCTTGTCGTAATCGGGTTACTGTTCAGTTTTATTTTCCTACGTTATGGCTACATCACTGTCATGTTCAGCCATGTAGTATTCAATAGCATACTCATGGGCTTCAGCTTCTTCACACTAAATGATCCTACTAACATTACGGCCGGAATAGTATCCATGATCATGCCATTTATCGTTGCATATGTGATATACATTTTTTATTCCAGAAAAAAAGAGCAGCCGTATGTTACGACTCCTCCTGAAGTGCTGCAATAATTTGTGAGGCAAGTTTCTCACCGATAGAGAGAGGCCGGAAGTCTTCGATGCTGGCCTCTCTTATCTTTTTGAGAGAGCCGAAATGCTTCAACATAAGCTTACGACGTTTATCTCCCACCCCAGGTATAGCATCGAGTTGCGAAGTGACCATTGATTTACCACGTTGTTCGCGATGGAAGGTGATTGCGAAGCGATGAACCTCCTCTTGAATGCGTTGTAATAGATAGAACTCTTGACTATCCCGAGGCAGTGTTATTACCTCTGCTGGCTCACCGATCATAAGCTGTGATGTTCTATGTTTCACATCTTTAACGAGTCCACATACAGGAATAAATAACCCTAATTCATTCTGCAGTACGTCCATCGCCGCTGAAATCTGCCCTTTTCCCCCATCGACAACGATAAGATCCGGCATCTCCAAGTTCTCCTTCAATACACGTTCATACCGTCGTCGAATCACTTCTCGCATCGTATTGTAATCATCCGCGCCAACGACGGTACGAATCTTGTACTTTCTATACTCTTTCTTCTCAGGTTTACCATCTATAAATACAATCATTGCTGATACTGGATTTGTTCCTTGAATATTAGAATTATCAAAAGCCTCAATACGATGTAATGAATGAATACCAATGGCTTCACCTAAATTTACAGCTGCTATGGATGTGCGTTCTTCATCACGTTCTATGAGCCTAAATTTCTCATTAAGAGAAACTCTAGCATTCTCAGCAGCCATCCCTACCATCTGTTTCTTCAATCCTCGCTGAGGTACATATACTTTAACACCTAGCCATTCCTGAAGCGCAGAAACAACGTTAGAAGCATCAACACTTCCCGATAATAAGGAAGAACGAGGATCAAATCCATCAACAGAAGTTGAATCACTTTCAGATGCTTCACTTACAACAACTTCGTCTTCGTTAATTTCTTCAAGATGTACGTCTACTTCAGTCTCTTCAGTAACGACCTTACCTACTTCATTTGTAACCTCAATTCCAGCCTCTAGCGTATCCAGTTCTGGTAGTAGAATTTCTTGAGGTAGAGCTGGGTTGTCACTATAATACTGCGTAACGAAAGTCATAAAGTCACTATAGGCCTCCCCGTAAAATGGAAATACCGAGGCATGCCGTTGAACCATCTTCCCTTTACGCATATAGAGTATCTGAACACACATCCAGCCTTTATCGACTGCAAAGCCCAACACATCTCGATCTCTTGTATCCGAAGTCGTAATTTTCTGTTTCTCCATGATGGCATCAATGTTCATGATCTGATCACGAAGTTCTTTAGCCCGTTCGAAATAAAGTTCTTCCGAAGCTTCCAGCATCTTACGCTGAAGCTCTTTCTTAATGATCTCATGCCCTCCACTGAGAAAGGAGCTAATCTCTTGAATAATTTGATCGTAAGATTGTGGCAACACCTCTTTTTCACATGGAGCTAGGCACTGCCCCATATGGTAATAAAGGCAAACTTCCTTTGGTAAAACACCACATTTACGTAAAGGATACATACGATCCAATAACTTCTTGGTCTGCTGAGCGGCATACGCATTCGGATATGGACCGAAGTACTTTGCCTTATCTTTTAGTACACGTCGTGTCACTTCCAATCTTGGATGCAGCTCATTCGTAATTTTAATATATGGGAATGTCTTGTCGTCTTTCAATAGAACATTGTATCGTGGTTGATGACCTTTAATGAGATTGCACTCCAAAATAAGTGCCTCCATATTACTTCCAGTGACAATATATTCGAAATCTCGGATATCCGATACGAGCATTTGGGTTTTACCATTATGACTCCCCGTAAAATAAGATCGAACCCGATTCTTAAGAACCTTTGCCTTACCTACGTAAATAATGGTGCCTTCACCATTCTTCATCAAATAACACCCAGGGAGGTCTGGCAGGAGGGCTAGCTTATTGCGAATATGGTCCTGCGCCTTCTCTTTCTCATGTATATCATTGGTCAAATCATCCATTCGATGTTATTACCTCCCCCAATAAAATTATTATTTATATATATGACGAATGATCAAGCTCTTTCGCACCGGGCTTGATCATTCGTCATTTAAATAAAGCGCCCCCGAAAAACCGGAGGCGCTAAAAGTCAAATCACATCTTATTGATGCTTAGCAAGCATGTTTTTTAGTGCTTCCTTCGAGTTCAATCCAACCACTTTATCAACCGGTTGACCATCTTTAAAGACAATCAATGTTGGAATACTCATTACACCAAAGCGAGATGCTGTTTCTGGATTCTCATCCACATTCACTTTAGCGATCTTTACACTGTCACCTACTTCGGAAGATAGTTCTTCCAAGATAGGAGCAATCATCTTACAAGGACCACACCAAGGCGCCCAGAAATCAACTAAAACCGTTCCTTGGCCTTCCACTTCTGTGGTAAAGGACTGATCGGATACATTAACAATTGCCATGATATTTCTCCTCCTTATTTAGGAAAGTTCCATGAATTTAAACTGATATGTCTTTGTGGACAGTTATAAGTATAACACATTCTTATAGGCAAAGGAAAATATCAAATCCAATATTATTCAGTTAATCTTTACAAGTTCTTTTAGAATTGAGTATACTTGGGTTAACTCAGGTCTATTTGTCTATGATTATTATCATGCGCAAAAATAAGATCTTTATGAGGAGGAATTGAGCATGGAAGCAAAAGTACATTTCAACGATCCAAGAGAACATCTTAATGAAGAACCCCGCGATGATTTGGGAGATTTAATGGCTGGATTTGGTGGAATGTTCTTGTTCATGGCCGTTCTATTCTTCGGAATGGTTATTATCAAGTTCATTGTCTCCGGATAATCTTGGATTGTTGATGAATCACCAAAAAGTCTGATCTCCTACCATAGGGGATCAGACTTTTTGGTGATTCATCAAAGTTAGATAAGGTTAGTGTTTACCACGCTGATTCTCTCCATGAAGGTTAACCACATCGACGAATGGGGAGATTCGATCCATTAATCGTTGACCTTTATTTCCCTCTTCCCCATCCTTATTCGTGAAGCTGAGATGCTTCTCAAGCCCTTCAAGTGTGTAGTTCGAAGTATAAAATGTAGGTTTACGATTCATGCGATAATTCAGGATCGACCCCATAATATGATCGCGCGCCCACGGATTTAAATTCTCTGCACCAATATCGTCAAAAATGAGTAAATCACAATTCTTCATCATTTCCGTACTTTCCTTTAACTTCACATTGTCCATCATCAATGATTTCAAATCCTCAACGAAATCTGGCATGTAGACAATGACACCCGTGTGTCCCGCAATCGCTAATTCATGTAGCATGTAACTCATAAGAAACGTCTTTCCCGTTCCAAAAGAACCATAAAGATACAATCCACGCGTGGACAGTCCATTCTCCTTCGTCTCACGAATATAGCGAAACACTTGCTGTACAGCCGGGGCACGAAGACGATCCTTGCCCATAATCTCCACTTCTTTATACCCTTCATTCAACGCACGCTCATCCACATAGAAGCTCCGAATTCTCTTCTTCACTTGATCATCGTGCTGTTTAGTCAAATGAAGGGAGCACGGGGCTTTCCGTTCGTACAGCTCAGCATTCCCATTCACCGTCTGCACACCAAGTTTACTGAAGTGACCTTGAAAATCATTAGGACAATTGGCAAGGCCTGGACAATTATCACAATTACGCTTATCCCCAACATACTGATATAGCCGGCTTAAGTTGAGACGTAGCTTAGAATCATCCAATTCAGGATAAAGCGTACGTAACTCCTTGATCAGCGGATGGCTAAACAGTTCATCTTCTATAGCTTGGGACTGTCGTCGGAAAGATGGATTCTTCATCTGCTGAAGTAGTTCTCCTAAAGATTCCACGCCTCATCCCCCTTTAAATGATTATTTAATGCCTCTTCAGACTCAGCCTTGTTTCTTACTAGCTTGAATTTCAGCAGCCATCTTCATCATTTCTTCAAATTCTTCTTCAGATACCACATCACCTTGACTGTTATCCTGAGCAATTGGAATTTCTGGTTTCGATTTAGCTTGTTTACCGTACGTCCGGGTACGTGCTCCACCAGATGCAGCTGCTTGTTTTCCTTTTACCTTGGACTGATCTTTGATATATTGTACTGCCTTCTCGTAAGTATTAATCTGCTTCAATAGCATATTAGATGCAATAGCTTCAACAAAATTTCGGTTGATGCGTTGATCTCCACCTGAAGCCAAGAGTGACATCAAATAATGAATGAGTACATTTATGACTTCACCAGGCAATTTATAACTGAGGTCTATCTTTTCAAATATATCAATTAAATTATCCGGTACAGCCCCAGGAAAAAAAGTTTTAAGTAATTTCGTATAAGGTTCGTTCCGCAGCATCATATTATACTGATGAATATCACATTTCGATTTAAACTGTATGGGTACCTCAACATAGTACTCCATTTGTACAGCATGTTCCAATTGAAGGGAGCCCTCGGGACTTTCTTCGCCTTCTCGAATGGATATTATTTTACCAGCTAACACTTCGCGTTGTTCCTGTCTTTTCTTTCCTTGACGGAAGTGTAGGTTAGCCTGATGCTGCAATTCTTCTAGGATGATATCTCCTTGAGGCGTAAATATGCCATCTTCATCAAGCAGACGACATAAATCTTGAACATTTAGCTCATATTTATTGACGACATAATTTACAATGCCCATTTGTTCAAAATTAAACCGAAGCTTCTCGACGTATTCTCGATTGACAGATTCTCTCGGGAAACGAAGAATAATCTCAGCGTAATTCAGGCCGTTACTTTCTTCCCCTGCCTGCAGACCGGATTGTCTTGTCGTAGAAACTTCTGAAAGAGCTTGCTCCAACTCATAATCAATCACATGGGTGTTCAATTCAAAAATTTCATAAAAGGGTACTGAAATATTCTCTTTATTCTGCTTAGCCCCAGACCACGCCTCGGGCTCCTTAATCCATAGTTCCTCTCGTAACGAAAGCACGGCAAATTTACCAATCTTATCTCGTAACAAAAGTGTTAAGTGCTGCGTGTTAAAGAATTCCGTTGGAGATAAAGGTGCCGTTAACTCGTACTCGTACATATAATCGTCGTTCTCAGGTACATAGATACGACTTGTTTGTAAAAGACCTACCGCTTCAAGCTTGGAAGCTTGCTCAATTAGAAATTTCCGCCCAGTCTCACTCGGTTCCATACCAAGTGTTAAGAAAAGACGGCGTTGTTGTTCTATTCTAGAATAACCAATTTTCTCTATAGGAAGTTGTTGAAACAACAGATGATAGAAGCTTATAGCGAATGCACCGACCATGGGTTGATAGATACTATGGAGCATTCTGTTATCAAGACTGCTTAAGCAGAACTCGCGATAAACACAGTATTGATGGTTCTCGGTATAATGTAGAAGACTCTTTATGCGCATCGTTTACCTCCCATCGTTTACATTGACTCCTTCTATTCTATCATAATTCTCACAGTTCGTTCGACGTATTTCGTGTTTATATCACATGAATTTATATCCAGCCTATCGAACTCAATCCAATTTCCCACTAAACTTTGATCATGATATGAGCTCTTTGTAATCAACAACAAAGCAGCTCTCCCTAAGGAAGAGCTGCTCACAAAAGCTACTTATTTAGAACATGGTGTATCCGCCTTGACGCAATTTCTTAATTGCCCAGCCACTAATAAAGGCACCCACTAAACCTGCTAAACCAGTAAGATAGTCAATAATATGAAACGAGCCTAGATGCGCCCCAAGTGGTATGCTATGATCCCACAAGGAATATACGACAATAGGTAATATGACAATAATAAACAAATAACAAGGGAACCATGTCGTTTTCATTAACATATTAAGAATAAAGCCAATGCCGAACATCATCACAAAAAACAGTACCATCAGTACGAGCACAGGGATAAATTGCATATGGGCTAGTTCACCTCTTCTTCATATCGCCTATTCTATAAAAAAACGCACATTAACATAGGCTAGTAGATAGTTTACTAGAAAAATTGTCACGAAGCAACGAACATTATGTAAATAGATTGTGACGTCGTTTGCTCTTACGCTTCTTCTTGAGATACAATGTTATCATAGTAACATATAAATTACCTATACTTAGGAGTGATTAATCACATGAGTGAAGTCGCAACAACACTTGAAGGATGGTACTCTCTTCACGATTTCCGTTCTATTAATTGGAGCGCTTGGAAATCAGCTGATGATGAAGACCGTGCTATGGCACTGGATGAGCTTCAGGCATTTATCCAAGAATGGACTACTGTAGAATCTTCTCACAAAGGAAGTAGTACGGCGTATTCTATTGTTGGACAGAAAGCTGACTTTATGTTTATGCACCTGCGGGAAACGTTAGAAGACTTAAATGCGGTTGAAACCGCTTTTAACAAAACGATTTTTGCTCAATATACGACCAAAGCATATTCATATGTCAGCATTGTTGAACTCAGCAATTATATGAGTAGTGCAAATGGTGGTAATCCGATGGACAACCCAGAGATTGTAGCACGTCTTAAGCCAATGCTTCCTAAGAATAGGTATATCTGTTTCTATCCTATGAATAAGAAACGTGAACTTGCGGATAATTGGTATATGCTTAGCATGGATGAACGTCGTGCTTTAATGCGCACCCACAGCTTGATAGGTCGCAGTTATGCGGGTAAAGTGAAACAAATTATCACGGGTTCTGTAGGCCTCGATGATTGGGAATGGGGAGTAACCTTGTTCTCTGAAGATGCACTTCAATTCAAAAAACTAGTATATGAGATGCGTTTTGATGAAGTTAGTGCCCGTTACGGTGAATTCGGTACATTTTATGTCGGCAGTCTGCTAAGTGAACAATCTTTCGAAGACATGCTTAAATTGTAATCTTCCGACCATAACATATTTGTGAATCAACAAAAGCCTTCTCCTTATCAACATTTGGAGGAGGCTTTTGTTAACACTAAACGTAAAAGGGATGTGTCACTTACATCCTGCGGCAAATCCCTAACTATTTCATGCTATTCTTCTTCATCTTCTGCTTGTTTCCTAGAATTAAGATACTCCGCCGTTGCAACATCCCGGGCTCGGCCTTTTTCCTTCAGCCTTTCAATCGCAGGAAGAATAAGAATATCTACTTCTTTCTGAATCGTATAAGCCAAATCGTAAGCTTCCTGAGATTCTAAGTGAGATCCGACTTCCATTAGGGCATTATAACGATCTAATTCTTCCCTCGTAAGTAAACCGCGAACTTGAACGCTGCAGTGTCTCATATTATAGGAATCTTCCTTTTTTCAGAACGAGTGTAATGCCGCCAATAGTATACAGATATCTCATATCTACAACCTTTTTCAACTGTGCTGCACTCCAGCCCTTCATCAATTTCTTACCTACGACAGCAATACCTTCACCTTTACCCAGCGAAGCAACCGTACCCTTATTGCTATATTCGAAATTCTTAAGTTGTTGGTTACGGATACTTGCAACCACATTCTGCGCACAACATACGCCTTGTTGCATAGCAATCTGCGCAGTCGGTGGGTACGGGCGACCTTCTGGATTAAACATAAGTGCATTGTCACCTATTATAAATACATTGTCATGACCTGGCACATGTAGTTGTTCATCTACTTTAACTCGGCCTCTCATTGTTTCAAAACCGGCAGCTTCGATCATACGATTCCCACGAATTCCACCAGTCCATACAACAGTAGCCGCTTTAATCTCTTCACCCGTTGCGAGAAGAACACCCTCGGTTGTACATTCTTTGATGGCAACACCCATTTTGAATGTTACGCCTTTTCTTCTAAGTACATCCATAGCGTATTCAACCAATTCTGGTGCAAACCCTGGCAATGCTGTTGGAGCAGCTTCAATATTATAAATGTTAACAAAGTTTGGATCTACATCATATTCTTTACACAGTTTCGGAATACGGTCAGCTAGTTCAGCTACAAATTCGATACCACTGAACCCAGCTCCTCCAACCACGAAATTAATGCGTTCTTGAGCATTTTTTTCATTCTTATATTGTGCGAACTGATACTCGATATGTTTACGGATTAGACGTACTGAGTTAATACTACGAATAGACATAGCGTGTTCAGCAAGTCCAGGAATACCAAAGTTCTCGGGCTCTCCTCCCAAGGCAATGATAAGATAGTCATATGATAGTGTACCATCTTCTAATATAATTTTCTTATCTTGAGGGCGAATCTCTTTTACAGAAGATTTCACCAAATCAATCTTGAATTCATCAATCAGATTTGAGATAGAAATACGTGTATTTTCTATACTATCTGTACCTGCGGCAGGCATATGCAGATGAGTTGTGATGTAATGATAATCATGTCGATTAACTAATGTAACGTCAGCTTCATTATACTTCAATTCTTTCTGAAGACGTTGTGCTGTTAGGATCCCTCCGTAACCAGCACCCAGTATTACTATTTTCGGAATATTACTCATAATCATTCCTACTCCTTCCAAATTCCTCTTTATATATAGTTTGCAACCAATTAACCCTTTTATTTGTGAAAATAAACACATTAATAGAAAGGATAACAATACCATATCCCACTCCTGAGACAGTATCATTCTATTTTAGTCTTTTTAATATTTATAATCAAAATCGTTTCAATAAACTCTCCACAAATATTTTACATACAACTGAAATACTAGCTATATTAGCCCTAAATATCAAGGATAATTTCGAGGTAAACACTGGACACTTCTATTATTTATATGATAAAAGTTCACATTCATCCATTTTTCAATAGAAATCAACCTTTTCAAACTTTTCATATCATATCGATCAGACTATAATGATTAATAAGAATTAAAATCAAATCATTTTTTATACGGAGGTGCTTTACCTAATGACATCCCAACGACTTGGTGATGAAATGACTGACTTAATCATAATCGGGGGCGGCCCAGCTGGTATGTTTGCTGCATTCTATTGTGGAATGCGTCAAGCATCCGTGACTCTTATTGAGAGTATGCCGCAACTCGGTGGTCAACTTGCTGCTCTTTACCCTGAGAAATACATCTATGATGTAGCTGGATTCCCTAAAGTGACAGCTCAAGAACTTGTAGATAACCTACTTGAACAATTGAAACTGTTTAAACCAAATGTGCGTCTTGAAGAAAAGGTAGTCTCTGTCGTGAAAGAAGCAGAACGCCATTTCATCGTTAAGACTGATCAAGGTGAATATCATTCCAAAGCAGTTATTATCACTGCAGGTGTGGGTGCATTTGAACCTCGCAGACTTGAGATTCCAGGAGCAGAACGTTTCGAGAAAGCAAACCTTCACTATTTCGTGAATGATCTAAATGCTTTCAAAGGAAAAAAGGTATTGATCAATGGTGGCGGCGATTCTGCAGTAGACTGGGCACTTATGCTAGAACCTATCGCTGAACAAGTTACGTTAGTCCACCGCCGCGATAAATTTCGCGCACATGAACACAGTGTTGAGAACTTGATGAACTCCAAAGTAAATGTGGTTACTCCTACAGAAATCACTGAACTTCATGGAGATGATATCATAACTAAAGTAACCCTTACAGATGTAAAAACAAAAGAAATACAAGAGATCGAAGTAGATGCCGTTATCGTTAACTTTGGTTTCATTTCTTCCCTAGGACCTATTGCAGAATGGGGTATCTCCATCGAAGGTAATTCAATTATAGTTGACTCTCGTATGGAGACTAATATTCCAGGTATTTTTGCTGCAGGGGATATCACTACCTATCCTGGTAAGCTAAAACTCATTGCCGTAGGATTCGGTGAAGCGCCAACTGCCGTTAATAATGCAAAAGTATATATTGACCCGGAAGCTCGTCTTTCCCCAGGTCACAGCAGTAACATGAAACTTTAATTTGAAGCAATAATAATGAAATATTAAAAGGGTATCCATACTTGACGATTGATGCTTAACGTCAAATGGATACCCTTTTTAGTCTGTTATTCTCATGTATGTAAATGATGTACTCACACCCCCGGTAAATTGCTACCAACTAAACTCCAACATCCAGTCAACTTCTTCATAACATTATAACTTAATACGCGAGGTTCATTTTCTTAATTCCCAATTTACGTTTCTTTATTTCGGATAATAGTAGTTTTATGAAATCACGTTCTAACTTTAACTCTACTGCCAGATGATAGGAATCTATCAACATCTCATCTGATAATATAGCCATGAATCTCACATCCTTTCCTCTTTTTCCCTAAAACTATCATATCAAACTATCAATAGTAGAACAAGCGTTCTTGATATCCACAGGCAACTGTGGAGAAGCTGTGCATATTTTGTTAGTAAGTGTCATAAAGCCTATCAAATTGCAGTGGGTAATGTGGATAATTGTTATGCACAGGGATAAACTCCTTCCATTTTCGGAAAAAATATTTTATTTGTAAGCGTTTATATTAGGGAATATCTGTTAATCTATTAATTCATACCCCGTTCTCTTAATACATTAAACAAGATTTTCTTCTCAACATTACTGAGGTCGAGTATTCACTTCAAAAATCCATATCCGCCCCTTTACATCCACTCCATAATCGAATCCCAACTGCGAAATTCCAGGGAATTTTTTTCCATAATTGATGTACATACTCTTGTGAGTTTACTCATTTCTTGACGTTTAGCTTCGATTGAGCCGCTGTATGATAACGACCGACGTAATCCTTCCTTACAGGTAAGCTGTGTACCTCCCTTACATAGATTTGTGACGAATAACCCAGGCTTAGCAAGACGCCCTACCATAGCACGAAATATCCAACCCTTTCCTTCCTTAACCACCTTAACTCAATAATCGATGGGGCGACTATTAATCGTTGCAAGGCGAATTCCCTGTTGAATTAGATAGGATCTAGGTATCTTCATTTTTTGTCTTTAACCACTTACTCGCCAATTGCCGTCCTGACATGCGACCCTCTCCTATCTTGTTGGTATACCTATAACATACTCCCCACCTGTCATTCTTTCTTGTATGATTGTCACTGATGTACACCTGATTATTAATAATGTTAGATTTACACAAAAATCGTTATAGAATATTGGATTCCCCTGGAATATCGGATATACTCAAATGTAGTGATTTGTAAAAGGAGGTCTACGCGAGCGTGGCACAGGTATTTGAAATATTGTATTGGATTGCAATCGTCGGCATGTCGGCAGCTATTGCTTTGACGACGTTAATGATCTTTGCTATTGGGTTTAAGTTTATTAAGAGCAAACGAACTGTGTTAGGATTCAGTTGCATTGGCTTTTCTATTTTAATGGCTTCAATGATTATCTTCATGGTGAATCATACGTTTATATTACCTGCTTCGTAGATTAGAATCGCAACTAAAAAGCCACTTGATTTAAGGTGATGAGCTTCCTTTAAATCAAGTGGCTTTTATTTTTAGAAACCTTGTGTTCATTTCTGATTATGAATGATTACCTAACACTCGCCCTCAGGCGCTGGTTTCCCAGCATCCTTCGCTGTACGGAAGCTTGCTCCACAACCACACGATGCTGATGCATTGGGGTTATTGATCGTGAATCCTCCGGACATACCTGATTCTTCGAAGTCAATTTCCAATCCATCGAGGTAAGTCAGGCTTTCTTTATCAATCACAATTTTCATATCATGCACGTTCATATATATGTCATTCTCTGTTTCATCATCATCAAAACCCATCGCGTATGAAAAACCGGTGCAGCCGCCGGGTTGTACACCAAGTCGTAAGAACATATTCGGTGTCTCTTGTTCTGAAAGCATCTCTTTCAGCTTAACTGAAGCCGTATCGCTAATATTAATCATCGTTCAACCTCCTTATTGTGTCGTATGTCAATTATACTCCAGAACCCTAGTACCCTCAAGTCAGTCAACCTATAACATATAATCACCTTAGTAATTTTTAACTCATCATCTTATTGCGACCCAGTAATTGGCGGTCTATAATAGGAAATGAATGAAAGATCGTTAAATGTCTAGAAATATTCATATATATGATGAGATTCTGCTCCAAATGTACGTTTTTACGATAGACTGACTGGAAACAACGCTACAAAAAAAACTAAGCCTATGCTTTCGATGCAAGTTTTTTACGATGTACAAGCAGAAAGCAACGCTCAAAAAAAACTAAGCCTATGCTTTCGATGTAAGTTTTTTTTACGATGTACAAGCAGAAAGCAACGCTTAAAAAAACTAAGCCTATGCTTTCGATGCAAGTTTTTTTACGATGTACAAGCAGAAAGCAACGCTTAAAAAAACTTTTAGGAGGAACAATACTATATGTCTACACTCATTACCCCTAATATAGACAGTCGTATGGCTGCTATTATAGAAAAGGTACAACTAGGAGAACGTCTAACCATTGAAGATGGTGTCTACCTTTATCAGACTGATGATATATTAACGTTGGGACAACTGGCTAATCAAGTCAACTTACGTAAAAATGGAAAAAAAGTGTACTTTATTGAGAATATGAGCCTTTACTTTACCAATGTGTGTGAATCTTATTGTGCCTTCTGTAACTTCCGTAAAGATCAAGACGAAGAAGGATCTTATACTCTATCTGGCGAGGAAATGGTCGAATATGTTAACCAACACATCCATCCGGGTATAAGAGAGTTTCACATTGTTGGAGGTCATAATGCTCATGTACCCTTCCAATATTACGTAGACTCTTTACAGACCTTAACAGATCATTATCCTGATGTGACATTAAAGGCTTATACTGCGGCTGAAATTGAATTCTTCACACGTATTAGCGGTCTTAGTACAACGGAAGTACTTCAGCAGCTACAACAAGCTGGGTTGAAATCACTTACAGGTGGTGGCGCTGAAATCTTATCCGATCAATATCGCGAAAAGATGAAGGTAGATAAAGCCAATGTTGAGCAATATTTAGACGTCCATCGTTCAGCTCATAAATTAGGAATGAAGACACATACAACGATGTTATACGGGTCCATTGAAAGCCACGAAGATCGCATTCGCCATATGGTTCAGATACGCGAACTTCAAGACGAAACGCAAGGATTCATGGTATTCATACCTTTATCCATGCAGCCGAAGAACAGAAACGCTGGTATTATGAGACGTAATTCTGCTTATGAAGATCTGAAGACCATTGCGATTAGTCGTTTAATGTTAGATAATATCGATCACATCAAAGCCTATTTCATTAATATCGGTGCCCAACTTACGCAAATGGCGCTAAGCTTCGGAGCTTCTGACGTCCATGGCACCATTATCAAAGAACGTATCAGTCATGCAGCAGGGGCACTTACTCCAGAAGGCTTAACACGTAAAGAATTAATATGGCTCATCAAAGGTGCTGGACGCATTCCAGTTGAACGGGATACTTTCTATAACGAGATCCAAATCTACGAGTAACATCATTCCCTGATGTAAGAGAGGATAGGAACCCACCCATGAGAAAACTAGTTATTCTCGGCGGAGGATACGGAGGGCTCGCTATTATTCAAGGCCTTCTAGATGATCACCTACCGGAAGATATTGAAATGGTATTAGTCGATCGTATGCCCTTCCAGGGTCTTAAAACAGAATATTACGCCTTAGCTGCAGGTACTGCAGCCGATTTGGAACTTCGTGTCGCCTTTCCCAAACACCCTCAACTTACTATCAAGTATGGTGAAATTGCCTCGATCGATTTAGAAGGTAAGAAGGTTCTTATGGAGCAGTCTGATGAAATCAACTACGATTATCTTATCATTGCTCTAGGTTGTACAGATCGTTACCATGGGATCGAAGGTGCCGAACAATTCACAAGCAGTATTCAATCTTTTTCAAATACTCGTAAGACGTATCAACAACTGAATGATGTAAGGCCATATGGTCAAGTCAATATTATAGGGGGAGGACTTAGTGGCGTTGAGATGGCCGCGGAATTGAGAGAAAGTAGACCCGATCTGAATATCGCTATTCTCGACCGTCATAGCCGTGTTCTCTCTTCCTTCCCATCTAAATTATCTCTTTATGTGGAGCATTGGTTTCAATCCCACGACGTAGATACGCGTTCCCATGTTTCCGTTGATAGGATAGAAGCTGAAGGGATCTACAACGGTTCTGAGATCATACTCAGTGACGTTACCGTATGGACAGCAGGCATTCAACCTGTCCGCGTCGTACAGGATCTTCAAGTCGCCAAAGACCCGGGTGGACGAATCATTCTAAATTCCTATTCCCAAATCGCTGAGCATCCTGAAGTATACGTCATTGGTGATTGTGCCAGCCTTCCGTTGGCACCAAGCGCACAAGCTGCTGGAGCCCAAGCTGAACAAGTTGCAGAAGTTATACATTCCTTATGGCGTGGAGATACGCCTAAGTTACACCCACTCCGTCTAAAAGGAACACTTGGTGCGCTCGGTAAAAAAGCAGGGTTCGGACTTATGGGCAAAAAAGCCGTATTAGGTCGCGTTCCCCGCTTACTAAAAAGTGGTGTTCTTTGGATGTCTAAACGACACTTAGGTTAATCTAGATCCAGATCGTCCCAAGCTTCTGCTTCCTTTATCTTGGCAACAATAACATCATATAATTCATCTGCACTCTGTGCAGTTACAATTTCGCCATCTACCATGGCGTATGGCATGAGGTAACATTGACCACAATTCGTTAGACATCCATATTCGACGACGTCATAATCTGAGTTGGATTCTAACTTTTCCATCACGATATCTGTGTCAAAATGCATATTGTTTGTACAAAATTCAATGATTGGTCTCAATTCTAATGCACCTGCTTTACTTATCTATTTTATTTTTGTGTTCATTTGTAATATAATGATGATTAGGAAGGAGTTGAACACTATGAGTGAAAACGTACAGAGCACCATGTATGATGAAGTATTAGACGTATTAGATAAACTTCGTCCATTCCTTCAACGCGATGGCGGTGACGTAGAATTGGTCGATGTCGAAGACGGTATCATAAAGCTAAGATTAATGGGTGCATGCGGCAGTTGCCCGAGCTCCACAATTACTTTGAAGGCCGGTATTGAACGTGCTCTCCTAGAAGAAGTTGAGGGCGTAGTAGAGGTTGTTCAAGTATTTTAATCTAAAATCTTAGAGAAATCTTCTTAATATTTTGAGAAAGTCTTGGACTTCGTGATCAACGAGGCCAAGACTTTTTTTTAATATAAGAAAGTATAAGTTTCACTTGAATCAATTTCATAATCGCCGATGCATCTAAATCGATTTGCGTAATTATGAAATTGATTCTTGATACTCTATTCCTTATATTTCCGCTGAAACGGGTGCCTTAAAGTGATACGAAGTATCACTAGCATCGGAAGCATAAGCTTTTTGAACAAGGTCGACATTGCCGTTTCTACTTGTATAAGTCTTATATCCATGGTCGAATGGGGTCTAGCCCTCCCGTAATATCCATGATATTGCCCGTAATAAAATCTGAGTCTTCATGACACAAATATTGAATGACCCGTGCGATGTCTTCCCCACTTCCTGGTCTTCCGTTTGGCGTCTCTGGGTCTTCTATCCCTTCGACTTCAGCAATGGACTTCTCCTTGTTCATTCCCCTAATATCACCAGGGCACACCATATTAACCGTAATTCCATAAGGTGCTTCTTCCACGGCTAACGTCTTCGTGAAAGAGACAAGTCCTGTCTTCGCCGCTGCATACACTGCGCGATGTGGCCAAGCTCTCGCTTCTCCTGCATGTCCGAATCCGAAATGAATAATTCTTCCCCATTTCTTCTTCCTCATCGAAGGAATAACCAAGTGATCCAGTAGCATGGCGCCGATCAAATTCCCTTGCATAAGAGAGATAATCTCCGCGTGTGTATATTCCGTAAACAAACGTCGTTCCCTAATAAAAGGTCCGGCATTATTCACGATAATATCTGTACCTCCCAATTGATCATTCACTTGATTTACTAACCCTTCAAGTTGTTGTGGATCAGAGATATCAGCTTGAACAGCAATACATTTCACACCCTTACGTTCAATCAAGACCCTTAATTCTTCAGCCTCATTCGAACTATGGACGTAATTCAGAGCAATATTGCAACCTTGATCTGCCAATGTTAGTGCAGTTCTTTTGCCTAACCCCTTCGCACTTCCCGTAATCAGGGCTACTCTCCCATTCAAATCTTTTTCCTCCTCCAAATGAGTGGTCATACCTTAATTATAGAAGATTTAACAGTCCTCTACAAATATAATCCCGCAAAACCATTGAGGTTTTCGCGGGATTATATAAGATTTAATCATTGAAGTGACAATTACGATTTAAAATGCTGGGATTACAGCGCCTTTATATTCATCCTCAATAAATTTCTTAACATCATCCGAAGTTAGTGCCTTCGCCAACTTTTGAATCGCTTCAGAATCTTTATTGTCTGGGCGAGCAACTAGAATATTTGCATAAGGGTTATCTTTCCCTTCAATTAACAAAGCATCCTTAACTGGATCCAATCCTGAATCAAGAACATAATTCGTATTAATAATGGCTAAATCCACTTCTTCCAATTGACGAGGTAAAATTGCTGCATCATGTTCAGTAATGACAAGATTTTTAGGATTCTCTGTAATTTCACTTAGCTTAGATTCCACTTTATTCGGATCTTGAAGTTTGATTAGACCATTATTAGCTAGCAAACTAAGCGCACGTCCGCCATTGGTAGCATCATTTGGAATAGCGATATGAGCACCATCTTTAAGCTCATCAATCGATTTCAGCTTACTGGAATACGCGCCGAGTGGTTCAATATGAACAGCTACGACCGAAGCAAGATCCATTTTACGCTTGCTATTTTCACTGTCTAGATACGGCTGATGTTGAAAGAAATTCGCGTCCAATTGCTTCTCGAACAACTGTGTATTCGGTTGAACGTAATCGCTAAACTCAATAATCTCAATTTTAACCCCTTCTTTTTCAAGTGCCGGTTGAATATGTTTCAGAATCTCTGCATGAGGTACAGCCGTTGCCCCAATCTTCAAGGTGTCTGATGATTTTCCACAAGCCGATAGAACCACCACAAGTGAAAGACTTAGAAATCCAATTGCCCATTTTTTCATTTTCTATTCCCCTTTTCTTCGATAAGAATAATGTGATATATATGCGGCCGAATGTAATATTCGGGTATTACCTTAATTGAATGATCATTTATTTTCTTGTAAAGTGACGAACAAGTCGATCTCCTGCCATCTGAAGCAACTGAACCAATATTACCATTAACACGACCGATATTATCATGACTTCCATCTCATAACGGAAATAACCATATCGAATCGCTAAGTCTCCAAGACCCCCTCCACCTACTTGACCCGACATTGCGGTGTAGGATACGAGAGTAACGATGGTAATCGTCATCGCTGCAAGTAGACCCGGTCTTGCTTCAGGAAGTAGGACACGTAGTATAATTTGCTGCGTAGATGCCCCCATACCCTCAGCTGCTTCGATAACACCACGATCCACTTCACTAAGTGATGTCTCTACAAGCCTTGCAAAGAAAGGTGCCGCTCCGACTACAAGCGGAGGAATCGTTCCCAGTACTCCAAATGATACACCGACAATTCCTTTCGTTATAGGAATCATCGCGACAATCAGAATAATGAAAGGTACAGATCTTAATATGTTAACCATAAGAGAAAGGATAATGTATACAAAGTGTACTCTTCGTGAAGATGATCGAGACGCAAAATAGAGAATAATACCGAGTGGAAGCCCCAGAATAAAGGTGAATATCGCTGATACTCCCAACATTCTTAATGTATCTAGTATGGCTGTCCCAATCTCATTCCAATCAATTAAAGAGAAATCTAAGCCCCCCATTACGCCATCACCTCCACTTCAAGTCCTTGTTGTATAAGCCTGTCAATCGTTATTACAATATCCTCCGGATTACCTTCAAAACGGACGATCAGTTGTCCATAAGGGGTATCCTTTATTGTGGAAATCGTCCCTTGTAAGATTGCAAAATCGACCCCTGTCTCCCTCACAATCTTTGAAAGAATCGATTCGTAGGTTTTACTTCCTAAAAAAGTAACCTTCATAACTTGTGAGGATAATGGAGAAGTTGCACTCATAGCCTGCTTAAATAGCTCACTATTGTCCAATTCTCCGCGAATAAAGTCCCGTGTAACGGGATGCTTCGGTTTGAGAAATACGTCTGTTACTGCTCCATGCTCAACAATACCACCCGCGTGAATGACTGCAACCCGATCACAAATTCTCTGGATGACATGCATTTCATGTGTAATGAGAACGATGGTTAACTCGAATCGCTTATTAATGTCCAGCAACAATTTCAAAATAGAGTCCGTTGTTTGTGGATCTAAAGCAGATGTAGCTTCATCGCACAATAATACTTCTGGTTCACTTGCCAATGCACGGGCAATACCTACACGTTGCTTCTGTCCACCCGATAATTGAGCTGGATACTTATCACTATGTTCCTCTAGTCCCACAAGAGCCAATAGCTCATTCACCTTTTGCTCAATATCACTCTTAGATGTGTGAATAAGGCGCAACGGGAAAGCTATATTATCATAGACTGTCGCAGAAGAGAGAAGATTAAAATGTTGAAAAATCATACCAATTTTACGTCGCTCCGCCTGCAATGACTTCGTACTCAACGAAGTTAAATCAACACCATCCACCCACACCTCGCCTGATGTAGGGCGTTCCAATAAATTAATACATCGTATAAGTGTACTTTTCCCTGCCCCAGAATGACCAATTACTCCGAATATTTCACCCTTCTCAACTGACAAATTCAGTCCGGACAATGCTGTGGTCATATGTGTACCCTTACCGTAGTTCTTTGTCAATTGCTTTAATTCAATCAAGCCAAGAACCTCCTCTATTAAAATTCCCAAACAATATAAAAAGCCCATTTTTCAGAATGAAAAAGGGCTCTCTTTGTGTAAAAGACAATGCCTTCTCATCTGCCAGAGTCGCTATTATACGCATCTGAAGGAATTAGCACCTTACATTGGAAGAAGAGACTTTAAGTCTCGCTTCTTCAAATATCGGTTGCCGGGCTTCATCGGGCCTATCCCTCCGCCTCTCTTGATAAGAAAAATACGATATGAAATTAAGTATTGTAAGTATAGAATTATTTATAAACTTTGTCAAAGAGAAATAATACCAGACTTAAAACGATCACGTTTGGATATCTTTTCGTATCCATCGTTCACTCGTACAATGATACACCGTGGACAATGTTCTACTCACCATATCGACACCCTGCTTCAGTTCCAGCAAATGCTTGTCGACATCCTCTAATAATATTTTATCATGTAATCCTTGATGTCGTTGCCAAAGATCATCTTCCATCTCCACGTTCATATAGTGAATTTCTGCATTTCTACGTTTACGAAGATCATTTATCGGCTGCCGATATTCATCCCTAATGGCTACCAGTAAGTGCCCAAGTGATTCATGCGTGTGGTTATATGAGAACTGGCGTAACACCGTAAAATAGGAATATTGAGATTTAACCTTCGACGTTTGTAAATCATACACTTCATTTAGGAAAGTTCCTAGTTTGTCTAAAACTGCAAACACACGGATAAATCCATTCTTATAAAAGTATACATATCGAGCGTAATCTAACTGTTCCTTTGCAGACATATCATCCATAAATCCAGCTATAATAATTGACTTTCTAAACAAATATGCCACAGCATAACTTTCATCCAGCTCAATAAGAGAAGATACAAGACCACGTGTCCAAATCTCCAGCTTACGCAGGTCATGTGTTGGATCCTCATAACGATTCATCTCCTTTTGAAGTAACTGAATCGCCTGGCCCATCTCTTTAAATGCATCCTCCACTAAGGGATTAGTATTCTTGTGTGATAAGTCTCCGAATAACTCACTTAGCATGGCGTGGTCTCCCTGGATCATTTTTTGAAATCACTTTCTTTCAACTAAGGCTCATCGCTATAATGTCCGCTACGATAATGGATTGTCCTTCGCTACTTATCCATGATTCATTGTTTTCAGCTATTAATTCAGAAAAATACGTATTTCAGCTCACTTCGGCATTCTTTACAGTATTTTAATAAGGGGATTAAGTTTGGCAACCTATAAGCAATAATAACCTTAGTGTTCCCACAAGTTTCTCCGCTAGTAACGGCTCATCCTTTGAACACTATTTCTACATAACGTCCCAATTTAAAACAAAAGCCCGCGAATAAGTTCGTAAACTTTTCGAGGACTTTATATAAATGTTTATTTATTTAATTGCCATACCCTAACGCTTAGATAACACAGAACCCCAAACAACGAGGACACGAGTAGGTTATGAAGTAATGCTGCAAATATATATAGTTCTGGATTTCCCAAAGTGGCAATGATTGCTGCACCACTTAGTACCTGCATAAGACACAGGGTTACGGCTGCGATTCCCAACATTTGCAATTCACGATTCCCACGGTTGCCATGATAAGCAAAATGCGCTAACGTTGCGATCATAATAAACAAAATTAACGCAGCAACTCGATGAATAAACGCAATACCGACACCTCCGGACAATTCCGGAATCCATTCCCCATTACATAGAGGCCATCCTGAACATCCACCTGCAGAATTGGAATGACTGACATAAGCGCCAATATATACAACAACATAACAATAAATCGTTGTTATCCATGTCATATTTCGTAAAGATCGACTTACTCGAGGCAAGTTACCAAGTGTATAATTACTCTTCGTCTTATCTATCCTACGTATGCCTAACGAAAGCATTAATGCACTTGCAAATGCGATAAGAGAAAATCCAAAATGTAGCGCTCTTACGTATGAAGACTGGTCATAAATAACTGCTAGTGCTCCCATCACGGCTTGTACCATAACGAACACGAGTGTCATCACAGAATACATTCTTAAATCCCGACGTTTGCTATACTTCCAAAAAGCAATAACAACAGCCAGCGCACATAATCCGGCTAGTCCACTTACTAATCGATGAGAATACTCTATCAACGATTCCACCGTATGGGCTGGAATAAACTTACCGTTACACAGCGGAAAATCCTGCCCACATCCAAGGCCTGAATCTGTCTTGGATACAACGGTACCACCGAATGTGGCAAAAAACATGACAAAAAACGTTAAGTAACTGAGCCATTTCAATTGCTTGGTATTCACAATATCTCACCTGCTGATCAAATTATAGTTCTTCAATTACCATTCAATTATACCTGATAAATATAGCTCATCCATAGTCCTAATGTGACAAAATATATAGAAAAAGAAATCATCACCTCTATTGTATAGAAGTGATGTGACTTTTACTTATGATTTCGAGTTGTATACTTCTAGAGCAGTGTTCAAAAAACCTTCAATTTCTTCACGCGACTTGCGAAGTTTATTTACAAAGCGAACGAGTTCTTTTCCCTCCGTATAAGCAACGAAACTGGGTATCCCCATAATGTTCTGCTCTTGACTCACGGTACCCACTTGATCGACATCGACTTCCACTAGTGTCAGTTGCTGTGAGAATTTTTCCTCTACTTCCGGAATAAACGGATCAATATATTTACAATCAGAACACCAATCTGCTTTAAATACAGCTACAGTTAATTGGGAAGATTGTATCGTCTCATCGAATTGTGACTTTGAAGTTATTTTTTCCATCTAGTTCATTCCTCTCAGCTATTTTTATATAAGTGAACCAAAATAGGGAGTGGAAGTCAAATTTTTGAGACATACTGAGAGTAGGAACCCATCCTCAGAAAGGAAGTTGAATATGTCTTACAAGCATTCGGATTCCCACTTATTTAGTGATATGTTGAGTCTTGTCAAGACTCTTCCACAGCAAACTACGCAAGTTCTAAAAGGCAAGTATGCCTGTTGGAAATTGTCCCGACCATTTCATAAACATCGCAATAACCTGAACTGGAATGAAGCCGCAGCCCAAATCATTAGGGATCAGATAGAACGGACAGTGGATGAAACGAGTCGTTCCAAAGATGTAAACATGTACAAAGAAGAAGTCAGTCATCCTTCCTTAACGGCACTGGATGATTCCATTCTGAAAGAAATACAAATCGCTACCGCATCTGCTAACCAGAGCAATATAACGCGTACCCAGGCCTACCTCCAATGCTATGAAGCCTATCCCGAGCTCCACTGGGCATTATTAGCCCATATGGTTTCTCGTAATGGAGGATGGAACATGAGTGACTTGAAAGGTGGATTGATGGCCGATCTGACAAACAACTCACTTAGAGATGATATATACCGAATGTTAGAACGCTGCAATGCGCTTATTTTTCAAGATGCATATCCTCAACTTCAACTTTACATACATAGTAAGCGACAAGGTTGTAGTTATTTCCATCTATTGCCTAAGTTTCATGTATCCTCATTCATGAGTTCCTTCTGGAATAACTTCTGGATTGATCGAAACAGTGCCTTACTAGCTGTTGGTTTAATTATAAATGAGCAGACATATATTGAGGGTCGTGTCGTACAACATAGCTATTTTCAAAAGAACGTCTTTCAAAAATCAGAATATAAGCTCCATCATCTCGCACATGTGAATCAAATCCTATTTCCCCTGAATAAGACATGCTCTACTGATATCGATGACAAAAAACCTACTCCCTCCTCAGGATTAGTAGGCTTAGTATTAGAAAACTTCGGAAATATTGAAGAGAGAATCAATCTAGGAAAGTCTCTATATGGGCTCCTCTTTGGATATATGGATGTCCTGGAGCGCGTGACTTCATATGCAACAAGTACAACGTACCAAGGATCGAGAAGTGAATACTGGCCCCATTTATTCACCCCGGACAAAGAAAAAGCTCTGAACTCCCATTTAGAAAGCTCTGAGCTATTAAAACATGAATGGTTACCACTTGGACAGCGGATTTATAGTCCTGATCTCAAAGATGTGTGGTTCGATATGCCTTATGAGCCTATTCCTCACTATGATTGGCTAAAGAATAAGAATGTTACCCAGTACATCTCTAAGCCGTCCCGCCCTATTTTAATCGAGATGAGTCATGACCACCGATCTGCCATTCAGAAGACGGCGTTAGCTCACGATATCGTCCGGGGATTCAAATAGCCTGCTTATTATAGATACTAACCTTTTTCATAGTTGCGAATGCGCTTTGGTTGCAGACGCATAAGGGGTTTAAATACTTTTTGTAGCATTCGAGGGTAACTGGCAAGTTCCTGTTCACGCAGAACGCCTAGTACAATTAGCATTACCAAGTAAATAATGACAACGACAGCTCCTACGATTATACAGGTGATTAGATACGCCAATCTCGCTGGCATAACATGTACAAGTTGGATACCAGCTTGATTCAGACCATATCCCACGCCACCTGATACAATGACCGCTATTAGGAAGCTAACCCAACGTGTTCCGAGTATAGAGAACGGTACGATAACTTTAAGAAGTCTAACATTGAGTAGTGTAATGACAAGAAAACAAACGCCCGTTGCTGCAATAATACCGTAGACTCCAAAGAAAGGGGCTAAAATGTAACTCGCTGCAAGTTTCACTAGAATCCCGGCCATCACGTGAACCATCGATACCTTTGCCTTGCTGAGCCCTAGCAAAATTGAATTTGATGTCATCATGGTAATCTGAAATATGGTTCCCAATGTAAGCAACATGATAATCCCGCTGCCTTCCGTGTCAGTAAATATTGCCCCATTTACAGAATACGAAGCAGCACAAAGTGCTATAACCATCGGCATACCTGTTAGAATAGCAATTCTCATCGCCAAGGTGATTTGTTGCTTCAGATATACCTGATCACGTCGTGCAAAAGCAGCAGATATAATTGGGATGAGCGACGTACTAAGTGCTATGGCTAGTATCGGTGGAATCCCCGCTACTGGTTGTGCCCGACTTCCCATAATAGCTAGGACTTGTGTTGCATACGCATCCCCCGACTGACCAATTAACAGCCCTTTAATAATGGAAGAATCAATGAAGTTCACTGCTGGGACGGCTAATGAAGTTAATACAATCGGGATAGACAATGTAAAAATATCTTTATAAATTCGAAGCATAGGAATTGGAGAATCTTGTCCCTCCTGAAGATGGAGTGCACGATCTTGCCTACGCATTTTAAGCGTAAAATACAGCATAACCCCGAATGCACCAATACTGCCTAGCACACCGCCGAATGACGCTCCTGCTGCAATTGTACTATCATCAAAGCCCGTACGCAGTAATACGTAAGCAAGAACGATTGCCGTACCGACTCTCGCGATTTGTTCCACAATTTGCGAGATACCACCAGCCATCATATTGTTGCGGCCCTGAAAATACCCGCGCATCATTGCAATGGTTGGAAACAATAATAGTGCAGGTGCCAAAGTACGGATAGCAAAAGCCGCTTCTGGTGTCTTCGTACTCCTAGCATAATACGGCGCCCACACGTACAGTAGTACAGTCATAATCACCCCTATAACTGCTGAGAAGATTAAGGCAGCATGGTAGATCCGTTGTGCCTCATGAGGTTTTTCCAATGCATAACGTTCGGAGACCATCTTGCTCAAAGTGCTTGGAATGCCCGCAGTTGCTACTGTTAATAACATCAAATAGATATTATTGGAAATGGTGAACGATGCATTCCCTACATCACCCAACATATGCTGTAAAGGCACCCGCTGAACCAAACCTAACACACGTGCCACCAAAGCTGCAGCTGCTAGAATAAGTGTGCCTTTAACAAAAGATTCTTTCTTTACCAACCCTTTTCCCTTCTTTCTCACGGAAGACAGCTCTCATTGCCACCATTACATAACGTACATTTAATAGACGATAATCCATATAAAGAAGATCACAACCATAGCGATCTGCAGAATAATCTTCATCACCATACTGCTGAACAAGCCGACTAGGGAGCCAAAACCAACTTTTGCTGATTTGTTTAGTGAGGAACCTGATAGCAATTCACCGATAAACGCTCCAATAAATGGTCCAATAATGAGACCGAAGGCTGGAATTACGAATGGACCGATAATAACACCTATTGTGCTATATATGACCGACTTACGAGAACCACCGAACTTCTTAGTCCCCCAAGCACCCACGACGTAATCCGCTACAATTAGTACGACCACGATTAACGTCTGGATGATCCAGAACATGACTCCAAACGAGTCAAAACTAAAGAACCAACCGTATACAAAGAAGGCCAAATAAATCGCAAGCGCCCCTGGAAGTATAGGATATACAGCTCCAGCAAGTCCCACTGCAAATAATGCGATGATGAGAATCCATCCGAGTAGGGCCATTTAGTCAACTCCTCAAAAGTTTTTGGAGCATCACTTCTTGTTATTACATCGTCAAAAACTTGCATCGGAAGCATACGCTTTATTTTTTTGTGCGATGCTCCTTCATCTAGCTTCGAAAAAAAACTTACATCGGAAGCATTCACTTCGTTTTTGGAGCATCACTTCTTGTTATTACATCGTCAACCTATAACTCAAAAATATACTTCCTGATCACTTCCACAATCCCATCATCATTATTACTCGCTACAACAACATCTGCTACATCCTGTACTTGCTGCTGTGCATTTCCCATAGCGACACCCAGTCCACACTGCTGAATAGCGGCCACATCATTCAAGCTGTCTCCTACTGCAATGACCTCCGACATCTCAATACGAAGCAACTTACATACCTCAGCAATACCTGATGCTTTGTTACAACCTGCCGGATTAATCTCAAGATTGAATGGAGAAGAGTTAGTAATTTCAAGTCCACCCATGTCCTGTAGCTTCATTAAAATTTGATGCCTAATATCGCTATCTTCCGTATGGTATCCGAATTTCAACCATTCACTATCTTCTAATGCCTTGTTAACCCAATTATCCTTAGTATAGACGTTCTCAACCGAATAAGCCCAGAACCAAGTATCAAAGGTTACGGCAATTTCATGTAGCTCTTTAATCCGCTGTACATCAAATAAAGAACGGCGAAAGAGTTCATGTGGTGCCTTCCAAACTTCACTCCCATTCACGGTGACCATAGGTGTTGAAAGTCCTAATTGTTCACCAAATGGTAGGGCACTTTCAAACGAACGACCTGTAGAAAGGCATACATGCACCCCTCTTTCAGTTGCTTTCTTTATCCATTTCATCGTTTCAAATGAAATTTGATGCTCATCATTTAGAAGCGTACCATCCATATCTAATGCCAAACACTTATATTTCATGTTCATGGTAGTTCCCTCCGTTTATCTTCTTAAAATCTCATTCTGTACCTTAATATAGAACACTATTCTATAGGTTTATCAGTTGAAGTCTTTTTATTACCTTTTGGTATTCCATCCAGTCCATAAACTTCATCATAAGCATCAAAAATTTTACGTGCAATTGGAGCCGCACTATTGGATCCAAAGCCACCTTCAGGAATCATTACAGCTACAGCCAATACTGGATTTTCTCGTGGAGCATAGGCAATAAACACACCGTTATCGACTAACTCCCTACCTACCTGTTGGGTTGAAGTTCCTGTCTTTCGAGCAAAATCATACGGAAAGTCTCCAAATGCAGACACTTTACTATTCATACCTTTCTTAACCACATTCCAATAGGATTTGTCGAAATTGACGACATTCAACACTTCTGGTTGGAACTGTTGGACCACATTACCTGCCTTATCAGTAATCTTACTCACAATCTGAGGCTTCATTCGTTTCCCTTCATTTGCAAGTGTAGCTGTATATTGTGCAAGTTGAAGCGTTGTATATTTACCCTGCTGTCCAAATGATGCGTACGCCATTCTAGACTGCGTACTTTCATTCTCGTTCAAAATATACTCACGTATTCCTCTCTGCTCTCCAGGGAGACCACTTCCCGTAACAACCCCGAGACCGAAATCCATCATATACCTATCCCATATACCAATCGCTTCAGATCCATATTTACTATGTAGGGGCATCCCCACTTTATCCACCATAAACGCATTCGATGAATGTTCAAGGGCTCCAGCAGGGCTCAAAGGACCATAAACATGCCCTCCCGAATTCTGAATTCGAGCCTGATGCCCTTCCTTACCGAAGTAAGCCGCACCTTTGTCATAATACGTATAATTCTTCGAGAAGAACCCTTCCTTTAAGCCAATAAGCACACTAAGAGGCTTAATCGTTGATCCCAGAAGAACGACAGACTCTGGATGGTATCCTTTTTTTCCTGAATTAAAAGAACGAATGGTTCCATTCTGGTAAGTATACTCAATATTTTTCCAATTATCTGAAGATACGGCTCCCGATCCCCAAACATTGGTATCATAATCTGGCATACTAGCCATAGCTACGACCTTACCCGTCTTCACTTCCATCGCAACCGCGAAACCAGTTGTAGCATCCCGATGGAGTTTGCCAGACACAGGATTCTTATGTAACCAATCTAACTGGTCCATAATCGCTTGCTCTGTCTTCATTTGAACATCTTTGTTAATCGTTGACCACACATCATGTCCTTTTTCGGGAGGGATGATATTATCCACACCTTCAGGCATATTACGAGGGTCAACTGGTATTTCCATGTATCCATTCTTTCCACGTAGTTCATCTTGGTACATCAGTTCTAATCCATCAAACCCAACAAATTCTGATTCATTATAGATCAGACCTGGATCTTTCTGTGTGCCATCCTTCATCAGATCCGTAATCGTCTGATACTTGTCCAACGTTTTGGATCTTTTGAAATCTTTAATGTATCCTATCGTTTGAACAGCCACCGTATCAGGATCATATTGCCTCTTATTTTCCTCAACAATCGTGATCCCTTGATATTCTGACTTATGTTCCATGAAATAAGCATACTCTTTATCCGTAATATCCATCTTAATTCTTCTCGGTATATACCCAGAATATAATCTGTAGTTCAAGTCCAACGCCTTCAAGATATCTTCTTTGGTTAAGATTTCCCCGTTAGGATCACCATATTCTTTAAAAGCCGCTGCTAAATCCTCGGCTAACTTCTCAACTTCAGGATAGTTATCTCGTTTCTTGCCACCTTCAAGATCACTATAATTACTCTTCAAAGTAACATACATGGAGAGTGTCGGAATAGAATAGGCCAACTTCACACCCTTGTCATCAAATATGATACCTCTTGCTGGGGCAATTGGCACATTTTTAACATCCCTACTCGTTTCTTCCCCTTTTAGCGTAGGGCCCTCCACAAACTGCAATATAGCTAAACGCACGATAATAACACAAAAAATAAGGAATGTACTGAAAAAAAACAGATTGATCCGCAGATTAAAACTATCTTTATGTTTAGGTGATTCTTGCTGCGTTCGATCCGGCACGTAGTCGCTCACCGGTTGTCCTCCTTTAGATATTTACCACTCTCAATGTTCATTTGCTTGGAAATGTCTATCTCATTCTATCATAAAATAATGGTCCCTTCACCTTCACCATGTTCTCACATCATGTATCATATCCTAAGAAACACAAATATAAGAGGCTATATTGTCATTGTTGACAATATAGCCTCTTATTCTCATTCAATCTTGATGAATTATTGGAAATATGAATTATTTTTATAACTTACAGCCATAACTTTTTCATAAGCACTTTCGAATTCTCGAGGAAGAAGAGGCTTGATCTGTTCCATTATGTTGGCTAATGAGGAGAAGGCATGCGTCTCCTTCTCTGTCCAATCTAACGGATATAGTGAAAAATCACCAATAAACTTATACCCCTTGCTATGACCTTGGTGAATGATAGGTATATGCATTGCACTCAATACATCCATATCCCGATATATGGTACGTTCAGTTGTTCCACATCGTTCAGCAAGTTCACGAGCAAGAATTCCAGGCATGGCTTGTACAAGAGTAATGATACGCATTAAACGAATTAGTCTGTCTGTCATGTTTTCCCCTTGGATGTAGTTATTTGGACTCATAAAAAACGTTATAAGTAGTCCTTTCGACTACCAACCGGGAATATCCTTCTTTTTCAGATGTTTGATTATGCAACTATATTCCTAATCCACTTGTTTGTTCCACGCGATAAATATCATTCACATATCCTTCGAGTACAACATCGCGATGTATCTCCATATAGCTCAATTATCCGATACATCTTTTCTGCCTCTTCCATCAGTCTTAGATCACCTGATTGAACAGCGCACAGTAACAACTCATCCCCTTCCCTTCTTAATATAAATTCTGCATGCTCTGTATCGCCTAATTCGAATATTTCAATCGCTTCTCTCATTATTATAGAAGTTTTAAGAAGCTTCACTTGCTTCTCAACTTTAAAATTACCTATCTTTTGAAGGAGTCCCAAATTGTACGTATAATTCATAAAAATCTCCTCAACTGCTTGTTCTTTCATCTTTTCACTATTAGATCCCTTGTATCTCCATTGAACAGATAGGACCGGACGTTTACATGCTGAATGGGGCTTAAAGGAGCATTCAATAACTACACACTGCTTCATATCAGTATATAAATGTCCTAGTGGAAGTATTAAAGAGGAATGTGGTGATCCCATATTCCCTTCACACCCGTAAGTACGAACTACTTTGATACCTGGTTCGAGCCATATATTTAATTCAACATTTCGAGCACATCGTTTAGAAACTAATTTTGTGCCGTTCAAACTCATTTCTGACGCGTTCCACTCAATTAGTAAATATACGCTATCGGCTCCGGTAGCGTATATGTATGAATGATTCCATGTATATGTAGCTTTAATTTCTGCTGTATACACTCCACCACCTCCTAGATTTCACTAATATACCAATATTAGAATGACATCATATTGTCAGGGAATGTATGTTCCCTTTAATGGAATTATAATTTCCAACCTCATCCACACAAAAAACAAATAAAACAACGAATGAATGGGTATTCGGCTAACGTAAAAAAATGGACTACGCCCTCATTGAGGGATAGCCCATTTTTTATGTGCACATATTTTCTTCGAACTGAGTTGTTTTTCCTTTCTGTCGGAAAATATGGATGCTTATGATTACACTAGATTAACTCACAATGTTGATAATTACCATTAACACTATCGTGTAAATCCCTACTGCACCAACAGATATCTTCATTTGTTGGCTAGCATTAGCATTATAGAGTTGAAGCACTAATGTATTTGTACAAACCAAAGCCAAAAGAAGAGCAATCACTATAATCACGAAGGCAAATTGTATCGAAATGAATGCTATAATGGCAGATAACATGAATACAACGCCAAATATAAGGTGAAACGAGCCAATCTTAGCTGTAAAATCCTTCACGTCCATCTTCTTTTTAGTTACGAATTGAGCTACAAACCAATAGGAGGCCATAAGAGCTAAAATAGACAACAATCCTAACAATAAAGACCATCCTCCTAGAGATGATTGGGCCATTAGCGTACTTCCGAATCCATACCCACCAAACGAATTTGAAATGATTCTATCAAGAGACAATGCGAACAAGAAGAACCCCAAGACACTTATTCCCATACCGATAAGACCATAAACAAACCCGCCATTAGAGGTATTTAGTTTGAGGCAATTCAGTGGTTGTCGTAATATCCCTAGAAGAACTTGAAAATCGATTTTTTGAAACTGGTTTCCTTTAATTGACGCAGATGATTCAACAAAAGCACATTCATGTATATTACCTTCTTCTAGAGATTGACCGCACTTACTGCAAAATGCCATAATTTCATGTTCCTTTCCTCGTTCATATTTTTATTATTACTTCCAACATTATGTAATTAGATCTAATCATATGTAGTATACTGAATCTTCTTGCGAAAAAGTGTCGAACCATGTCGTCAATGATAAGATTTTTGCCAACTGGCTCTCCATTAACAGTAACCAACAATTTTTTATAATTTCCCTCTTTTTTTGCATCCTTTTCGTGCTCCTTTAAGTATTGTATAGATATATATACCAAATCTGACTACTCGAAACTATCATCATAAATTCACAAACCATACCTTTGGTTATATATTTAATAAATTTCATTCCTGGAGGTAACCAGTATGAGGTTAACAATGTTCTTTCGTAGGTTCTTTATGACTAACTTAATAATCTTTATCGTTTGCCTTTGTTTCTTGCAATCTAATAAAGTCCATGCCAATTACTTCACAGATTTCTATGACGGATTAGAGCAATTCTCTGAACTTCCATCCGAAATAAACGAGTTAAAAAACAGCTACGAACAGTCTCGTACTGAGCTAAGTGAAGCGAAGGAAAGTATTCAAACCTATACACAGCAAAATATTCAGCTCATGGAACAGAACCGCCAACTCACGGAGACCGTTCAATTATTAAACGACGCTGAGACATCACGTCAAAATCGAGCTCATCAAATAAAAAGTGTAGTTATTTGGGCGATAGCGCTAGCGGTGGGTTATTTTATTCTTACACGAACCATCCGATTCGTAATGAGACGCTCTAATAAGTGGTAAGTCAATATAACTTCTGTATTGGGAGGTTCCTTACATGAACATACAAATCAATAGTGACAACAACGCCCCTATTGGACAAGCAGTCACCTTCTCTCTTATGAAAGGGGATCTCGTCCATATACTTCACCCTGAACAGATCGTTGCATATCGTGGACCTTCTAACGGGCGTGATGATCGTTTCATGAATATGAAACGCATGTATCGCAAGCGGAAGATGATTCAATCTGATATGAGTGGCCCCTCTCAATTTGTTGCTGCTCTGCCTCCTGGGTTTGCTATGAAATCTATAGATATTCATGAGGGCAGTGATCTACTTTACGATTTACGAAGTTTATTCTACTACACCCATGGAATCACAATGCAGACACGAGTATTAAGTATGAAGAATATACTTGTGACTCACGATATTATTAAAATAAAGTTTACAGGTACAGGGAATATAGGTATCCTCACACAAGGTCCGGTATGTCAAACGGAGCTTCACCCCACAGAACCCATATATATCGATGCTGGAAGTCTTATAGCCTATCCTGAGAATGCCAATCTAGAGTTAACCGTATATGGAAATACCCTAGCCAGCCAACGTATGAACTATCATTGGAAAATGACTGGTAAAGGTTCCGTTCTCTATCAAGCAGGTCGTCAGAATCGACAATTAGAGAAGGATATGGATAATGATGGATTTATAAAAAGAGTGTTTCGAGAGATCATTCCTTTCGGTAACATTTTTATTAAATAAACGACCCATACAATCACTACATTGCTTATTTTTGAACTACGGCATTATTTTCCTTATTTTTTCTTATATTAACATCGTGATTATTTATGTTATAATGGTGCGGTTCCACGTTATCCGACTGGGACAATTGAAGATAATCCATGCGCTGCATGGAAGAGGTTCGCGAACTCCCTCTATAAAAAACTATTCACCTTATTTCGATAGAAGTAAGGCTTGTTTTTGAGTTGGAAACTAGTTCATGAATCTCTTTTTCTTCTGTAAATCTAAAGAAGAATGAGAGGTTTTTTGTGATGAAAAACGACAAAGCAGTCGTCGTATTTAGCGGCGGCCAAGACAGCACGACCTGTTTATTTTGGGCTTTAAAAAATTTCAGTGAGGTTGAGACAATCACCTTCGATTACGGTCAGCGTCATAAATTAGAGATTGAGTGCGCTACTAGCATTGCGACTGATCTCGGTGTGAAGCAGACGATTCTCGATATGAGTCTATTGAATCAACTTGCCCCGAACGCACTTACTCGTCATGATGTTGACATCGCTCACGAAGATGGACAACTCCCCAACACTTTTGTAGATGGACGCAACCTTCTATTCCTGAGTTTCGCAGCGATTGCTGCTAAACAAGCAGGTGCAAGGCACTTAATTACAGGCGTATGTGAAACTGATTTCAGTGGATACCCTGACTGCCGTGATGTGTTCGTTAAATCTCTCAATGTCACACTCAATCTTTCTATGGATTATAACTTTGTAATTCATACACCCCTCATGTGGCTTAACAAAGCAGACACCTGGAAAATGTCTGACGAATTAGGTGCGTTCAACTATATCCAAGAACGCACACTAACGTGTTATAACGGCATCATCGGAGATGGATGTGGAGAATGTCCAGCATGTAAGCTTAGAAAGGCTGGTCTTGATCAGTATTTAGCTATGTCCATTGAAGGTGGTGCTTAAGTATGACTCATACACCTGGGGAATTCCGCATCATCGACAACCTTCAGCGCTTCGAAGAAGATATCCGACATGATGAGCTAAAATATCACAACAAAAGAGTACTCGTCTGTAAAGAATTCACTTTCGACGCCGCCCATCATTTACATGCCTATGAAGGCAAATGCAAAAATCTTCATGGACATACCTACAAAGCAGTATTTGGGATTAGTGGTGTAGTGAATGACATTGGAATCACCGTTGATTTCGGTGAAATTAAGGACATTTGGAAAAAACATATCGAACCCTATCTCGATCACCGCTATCTCAACGAGACCTTACCAAAAATGAACACGACGGCAGAAAATATGGTCGTCTGGTTGTTTGAACAAATGGAACAAGCACTTCAGAACAACCTTCACCTCAACCATGAAGGCAGCCAACATTCAAATGTTACCCGTACAGAGTTTGTAAGACTATATGAGACTCCTACCAGCTACGCAGAAGCTAGACGGGAGTGGATGTTAAGTGAATAGTCAACATCATGAAGGAAAGTCTGAAGATTCTAAAATAGCTCGTCCGCTCCCTATTCTCGAAATATTTGGACCTACGGTCCAAGGTGAAGGGATGGTCATTGGAAGAAAGACAATGTTCGTTCGTACCGCTGGCTGCGACTATCATTGCTCTTGGTGTGATTCAAGCTTTACTTGGGATGGAAGTGGGAAGGATCATATTAGGCTTCTGCAGCCTGAGGATATCTGGGATGAACTTTATCACATCGGTAAGGAGCGCTTCTCACATGTCACGCTGTCTGGGGGAAACCCAGCCTTACTACAGCTCGGTGAATTAATACAATTATTACATGATCGGAATATCACCGTTGCAGTAGAGACTCAAGGATCTAGATGGCAAGAGTGGCTTATGCACGTTGACGAAGTGACATTATCCCCCAAGCCACCTAGTTCGGGTATGGACACAGAATGGAAGACATTAGATGTCATCGTAGACAACTTGAACCAACGTCCTGCGAAATATTCCCATAGCTTGAAAGTAGTTATTTTTGATGAAGCTGATCTAGACTATGCCACTACGGTTCATCTTCGTTATCCAGATACTCTGCTATATCTACAAGTAGGGAATTCAGATGTCCACACGATAGATTCAGCACAACTCACAACGAATTTATTACATCGCTATGAATGGCTTATTGATCATGTCATGGAATCCTCAACTTTAAATAATGTTCGAGTATTGCCTCAGCTTCATACTTTAGTGTGGGGGAATAAACGGGGCGTTTAATGCAGAACTATATCATATAAATCGAATCAAAAAGGAGTATCATCATGCCAGGAAGACAACCTAATGAACTGGAAGACCTTACGCTACTCGGAAACCAAGGAACGAAATACCTTGTGGAATACGATCCATCTATTCTTGAAAGTTTTGATAACAAACATGCTTACCGCGATTATTTCGTCAAATTTAACTGCCCAGAATTCACAAGCTTATGTCCTATCACGGGCCAACCAGATTTCGCTACCATCTATATTAGTTACATGCCAGATGTTCGTATGGTAGAGAGTAAATCACTTAAGTTATACTTATTCAGCTTCCGTAATCACGGAGATTTCCATGAAGACTGCATGAACATTATTATGAATGATCTCATTAAACTGATGGATCCCAAATATATTGAAGTCTGGGGTAAATTCACTCCACGCGGAGGAATCTCCATAGACCCATACTGTAATTATGGACGTCCAGAAACGAAGTATGAAGGAATGGCACATCACCGTCTGATGAATCATGATATGTATCCGGAAAAAGTAGACAACAGATAATAGTAAATAATCGGGGGGCCCTCAAGCATTTCTTCAATGACTTTTTGGCCGCCCCCTCTTTTTATGTTTAGGAGTATTCTTATATTTGTTTCAATTCCTCGATCTTCCTTAAAATTCTTCGTTTCCTATACAGCATCTTACCTGCCTCAGATACATCTTCGATCGTTGCTTTATTACTAATTGATCCGAAGAAAATACCAGCAATCGGAACCAATTGAAACAATTTCTTCCACCCGAAGCTATCCATATAAGTCTGAACAACTTCTTGCCATCCTTTTAATTGAGAGAATACTTGTCCCTCACGTTCCTCATCATCAAATTGCGCTAATTCCTCAAGAATTGCCTTCTTCCCTACGACATCCGCAGAGGAGAACTGAAGGCACTTAACAATAAATATCCGTTCAAGTTTGTCGGTAGGATCAAAACCATAGCACAGCGCTAGCTCTTGCAATACTTTGAGCGAAAGACCCAGAACGAGGGGAATATCCGCAGCGATGGTAAATACCCCACCTACACCTGTTGTCGCTCCTTGGGCAGTTGCAAATTTAACCCGTCCGGATATCAATTCATCTGCAACACGGTCCAATAAAGCCAATGGTAGTTCACCCACATCTTGAAGCGTCAAAGTCCCCTCTTCGGTATGATTAGTGCCAGTCTGTGATGCTTTTTCTAAACGTTTCATCATCGTTTTGTGGTGTACCAAGTACTGACCACCTGTCTGAATAAAACTTCCGATCTCATTTATTACTAATCCTAACTTTTCACGTATCCCTTTTGGTGTTATTTTATCTAAAAGTAAAAAAGGAACCCGTCCAATTTTCTCCCATATAAATACCTTCTTCTGTGTCTTCTCCCACTTTACAATGTTGCAAAGTTCTTCCTGCAACTGTTCCGATGTCTCTTGCTCAGCCATTGTTGATACCCCCCTTTACAAAATCACAATAATTAGGACTCTTCTTCCTCCAACACTTCTGTTACTTTTTCCTTTTCTTTAGGTGAACGTACATCCTTTATTAATGCGATTGGCCATTAGAGGATATATGGCCAGAACAATGGGAACGGCTCCACGAAGTCCAGCCCAAGATAGTAGTACTTTTTCTTTCACCGAAAATTTAGTGAATATTTCTTATACATTTGGAGGCATCTCCACCTGATCTCCCATCATATCATTATCGTTATAGGCAGTTGGAAAACGAATGACAGCCTCTGTTCCGACTCCCTTTGTACTTTTAAATACTACACTACCGTCCATGGCTTCAATAATCCGGAATGTCACCATTAAACCGAGTCCTGTACCCTTGGTCTTATTGGAATAGTAAGGTTCCCCTAATCGCATAATCTCTCCAGCATCCATACCTTCTCCGTTATCATGGATATGAACGACAACCTGTCCCTTATCTTTATAAGCCCAAATACGAATATGTCCCTCGTCCCCCAAAGCTTCGATACTATTCTTAATCATATTAATGAGCGCTTGTTTAAATTTCGAAGAATTGCCATGGATCCAGAGACCAGAAGGGATATCTGTATGTACAGTCCCCCCTTCGAAGTTCGCTAACGGCAACAAAATTCCTTCGATATGCTTAAATTCTTCAGATATATCAAGAAGAGTATTCTGTTCAAGTCCAGGTTTAGCAAATGTTAAAAAGTCAGTAATGATATTGGATGCTCTCTCAAGTTCCTCAAGAGCGAGTTGCAAATACCCTTTTTCCTTATCTTGTGACTTCTCCTCCAATAATTGCAGAAACCCCCTTGTAACTTGTAGTGGGTTTCTTACTTCATGGGCCACTGAAGCTGCTAATTCACTAATAATATCCATCTTCTCTGATCGCTGTAATTCATTATTAAAACGTTCAAGTTCCTTAGCATACTCAACAACTCGACGATGATTTAAGGCGAATTTCCTTCCTAATAATACGATTAAGGAAATCACAAATCCGATGACTCCCCATTTCCACAGAAATATTTCATGGTTGCCATTTTGTGAATAAAACCATATGAACTCAGCTATGACAACTAATGAGAATACTGCAAATCCTGTAGCCATAATCACTGCATCTCTATTACCCTTGATCGCATAATAAACAGCGCTAACCACGAGTATCATACCTTGTATAATAATCAATACACCTAAGATTGTTACCGAGATCATATAATAGGCACCAAATAGCGCATTATCAAGAAGTATATTACTAATCATGACTATAAAACACAGAAGAGAGTACTTCATTTGAATTTTTCGAAAATGGCTTATAAACCCTCGATAACCCTTCCCAATCATAATCTCGAAAATGAAGGTTAGCCCAGGTAAAAATATTAATAAAGCGCTGTCAAATAAAGTCGTATATAGCTTCCCGTATTCTCCATAATGAGTATATAAATAAGGCGAGTACGTTATGATTAAAGTACCAATTGCTACTAACACGAGAGCAATTGATAACCAATCGAGTACCTGTTCTTTACTTAAGAAAAAGGTACAGATAAACATGACTAACGCTACAAATATAATTGAGTTCCCAAAGATGATATCTAATAAGTTGTCATTGACGAACCTTTTAAGAAGAGTATGATAGTTTCCTACTACGATCTCCTCAGCCATTCCCAGTCGACCTCTCTCGGAATGTACCCTCAACACTAATTCTTTGCCCACATCCTGAAGTTTCACTGGCAGTAGGATTCTATTCGCATCATACGTGTGAGACCTTTTATTTTGATAAATCATCACATTGTCTAAATAAATGGAAATATCTTTCGCATAAATCTTGTTTATGAATACAGCTGGAGTAGATCTGTCCATTATTATTGGTAATCTGAATTTGAGCCACACGGTATCTGATTGTTGATCAACACCTGTTATTACTTGTTTGGAGTCACGCCAAATCCACGCACCTGAAGAAAGAATATCACTTATATCCTTTGTTACCTTGCTATTACTCCGATCCCACATGAATTGCCATCTCGTAATTTCGGTGGAATTATTTTTTTCCTCAATCCCATTAGATGCAAATACAATATTAATAGAAGCTATGATGATAACGATTAGTACAATAATCATTTTTCTTGAAATCCACTTCATAGACACACCTCAAAGAGTAAATATTTAACTATATATTCTAAAATTCGACAAACTTCGTTACTTCCCTTCAAAAAAAAGACATTTACTTCGAAAATAAATAACTATTCCCTTTAGAAAGGACAAATCCCAATAGGTTCATTTAGGGATATATGTTAAAATAATGAATATAAGGGGGGTGTAATTTCATGCAATGGTATAGTGATTTTGAGAACGAAATAGCACAAGTCTTTATTGAGTCACAACGAATAGTAGCTACATTCTCACCGCCACTAAATTACAAAGGGCTCTCCTACTTGAGTAAATTTGATCCCCTCCAAGAAGATAGCTCGAAGAACTATATTTGCTACCTCTTACCTTTCTGGCTGAAGGAAAAGACTCAACTTAAGGAGGAGGATTATGTAACACTATCCGTCGGCAATGTGTTTGCCATGTTATATTTCTTTATTCAGGATGATATCATGGATAGTAAAACGACTATAGATCGAGACCAAATACCACTCGCTAATTTACTTCATATGCAGTTCTTCGAAATCTACAGATCTTATTTCCCTTCCGATTCCCCATTCTGGGCCTACTTCCACCAATACATAATAGAATGGACAGACAGTGTTTCCAACGAACATCAACAGGATTACTTTCAAACCAATTTAATAATGACGGCTCGTAAGGCTAGTCCTCTCAAGCTTTCAAGCACAGCTACTTTAGTCCTATCAGGACAATCTGACCTTATACCCATATTTTCGGACTTCATCGATCATGTTCTAATCACTTTACAAATGGCAGATGACTGGATTGATTGGCAAGAAGATTGGGAAGACGGTAGCTATAACGGGTTAATATCTATGATTAATGAGGAGAATGAACGAGATAAACCTCTGAGCATTGAGAATATTAAGAACGCTATCTTTATCCGTGGTGTTATGAAACGTTATACAGATATTGCTAGAGCTAATCATACATATATTCAGAAGTTGGAATTGAACATTCATTACCTCGTATCATTTCATAAAACACTCGTAGATCACTTAATTAAAGATGCTAACATGATCGAAGAGGATAAATTAATGCAAGAAAAAGGTGGATTATCCTATTGGTTATCCAAAAATATGATTTAATCATAGATTCACAGTAGTATCCATGGTATTCTTAATAAGTAAATAATAACCAATTGGAAAGGGTGATTCTATTGACACAACAAGCTCTCCTTCAAACACAAATCATTAACAAAGCATGGGAAGATCCAAGTTTCAAAGCTCAACTCTTGGCTGATCCTAAAAAGGCTATCAAAGAAGCACTTGGGGTCAACATTCCCGAACATATTAAACTCAAAATGGTTGAAGAATCATCAGATGTATTTTATCTCGTTCTACCTTCTAGTCCATCTGAGAGAAGTCCCGAAAACAATCAAACAAAAATAACCTGGTAAGCGGGTTATTTTTGTTTGATTCATAGATATTAAAAAGAGGTTGATAACGTGGCTATAGCCACGTTATCAACCTCTTTTTGACTTACAAATGAATTAACCACCAACACGTGACATCTCGACCTTAGTACCATCACTTTCATGTTTCCCTCTATCTATAGAATATCGATCATGTCGGTTATGCCATATATCTAGGAGATACGAAGTCATCTCTTCATCAGAAGCCCCCGAACGAAGTATTGGCAGTAACTCGTAGCCTTTAGTAGCAAATAAGCATGTATATAAGGTGCCCTCAGCTGATAATCTCGCTCTTGTACAAGTAGAACAAAAAGCATCACTTACAGATGAGATTATTCCAATTTCCCCTTTTCCATCTAGGAAACGATAGCGAGTAGCAACTTCTCCTGAATAATTAGGCTCTACCTGCTCTAGCGCCCACTGCGAATGAATCTGTTCCAACATCTCTTTCTTGCTCGTCACTTGATCCCAATTCCAACCATTTGTATTTCCAACATCCATATACTCAATCAAGCGAAGAATATGCCCCTTATCTCGAAAGTAGTCAACCATGGGCAGAATGGACTCAACGTTCACACCTTTTTGTACCACCATGTTTACTTTGACCTTAAGTCCAGCATCTGCCGCTGCTTCGATACCATCTAGAACGGGTTGCACATGAGAACGGCCACCATTCATTTGCATAAACGTATCATCATCCAGTGCATCCAAACTTACCGCAACTCTCATTAAACCTGACTTCTTCAATAATGGAGCATGTTTAGCTAAAAGACTACCATTGGTTGTAAGGGCTACATCCTCAATCTGTGGAATTTGAGACACACGTTCAATGATCTCAGGCAAATCTTTACGAAGTAGCGGTTCCCCACCCGTAATACGTATTTTCTGTACACCAAGAGCCGTAAATAGTTGAGCTAACCGTATAATTTCGTCTACACTCAGAATATGTTCTTTGGGTAGAAATGCGTAATTTTTATCAAATATTTCTTCAGGCATACAATATCTACACCGGAAATTACACCGATCTGATACTGAAATCCGTAAGTCTCTTAGGCCGCGGTTGTATTGATCCTGTATCTGCATGTCATCACTCCATTAAAGTCTTCTTCAATATACCTAGCCTATCTATTTATATTATAAACGATGGATAGGGAAGTGAGCTCATAATGTTTCAGTTATTCTTATAGCTCATACAAAAAATAGACAATGGCGCAAGGCGCCATTGTCTATTTGAAACGTTTTATAAATGATGAAAAAGTACTAACCTTAACCTAGGACAACTTCTACTTGGTGAGACTTACCGTCTCCAATAACCGGAAGTATGTTACCTTCGATTTGTTTACCATCCACAGTAATAGAAGCTACACCTTTAGTAACATGGTTTGGATTGGTAATGTTAATCACGAAAGTATCTCCACGGAACACACGAGTGATGCTGAAGCCATCCCAAGCGGTTGGAATACACGGGTTTACTCGTAGTCCATCATATTCTGGTTGAATACCAAGAATAGCTTGTGTAATCGCTACAAAGTTCCATGCTGCAGTACCCGTTAACCATGAATTCTTCGCTTCACCTTGACGCACAGCATCTTTACCCGCGATCATTTGCGAGTATACATATGGCTCCGTACGGTGAATATCACTGATATCTTCCAAGTATGCAGGAGCGATCTTCTTGTAAAGTTCAAATGCACGATCTCCGCGGCCAATCGTCGTCTCAGCCATCATAATCCAAGGATTGTTGTGGCAGAAGATACCTGCATTTTCTTTGTATCCTGGTGGATATGAAGAGATTTCTCCAAGGTTAATATAGTATTTGGAGTATGGTGGATTCTGAAGAACGATACCATACTTCGTATCCAATCTTTCCTCAACCGCATCCAATGCTTTCTTCGCTAATCCTTCTTCTACGCCAATTCCAGCCATAACACAGAAGCCTTGTGGCTCGATGAAGATTTGTCCTTCTTCATTCTCTTTACTTCCCACTTTGTTACCATAATGGTCGTAAGCGCGAAGGAACCATTCACCATCAAATCCATGCTCTAGTGTCGTTGCACGCATCGTATCCATGTGTTTCTGTGCGACAGCAGCTTCTTCATCAAGTCCTCTACGTTTACAAAGTTCTACGAAGTCTGGACCTGTAAAGACGAATAGACCTGCAATAAACACGGATTCTGCTGTACGTCCTTCTAAGTTCTGAGTCGTTTGATAAGGCTCATCAGGTACATTAGAGAAGCAGTTCAAGTTCAAGCAATCGTTCCAATCTGCGCGACCAATGAGCGGCAAACCGTGTGGACCCATGTTCTCAATGACATGGTAGAATGAACGTTTCAAGTGTTCGAACAAACTAGCTGTATTATTCAGGTCACTATCGAAAGGAACCTCTTCATCTAGAATACTGAAGTCTCCAGTTTCTTTAATGTAAGCAGCCGTTCCGAGGATCAACCATAGTGGATCATCATTGAATCCGCCACCGATTTCATTGTTACCTTGTTTCGTTAATGGTTGATACTGATGATAGGCTCCGCCATTCTCAAATTGAGTAGACGCGATATCGATAATACGTTCCTTCGCACGTTCTGGAATTTGGTGTACGAATCCAAGTAAATCTTGGTTCGAATCGCGGAAACCCATTCCACGACCAATACCCGATTCAAAGTATGATGCCGAACGTGACATATTGAAGGTAACCATACATTGATATGGATTCCAAATATTAACCATGCGATCCAGTTTATCGTCACCACTGTTAATCGTATATTTCGAAAGAAGATCAGTCCAGTAAGCTTGAAGTTCATCCATCGCTCTGTCCACATCTGATTCGTTCGCAAATTGTGCAATCATAGCTTCAGCGCGTGTCTTGTTGATGACATCCAGTGCTTCCCATTTCTCTTCTTCTGGGTTCTCTACATAACCTAATATGAAGTTATAGCTGATTTCTTCACCTGGAGCAAGCTCAATCTCCATACAATGTGAAGCAATCGGAGACCAACCACTAGCAACGGAATTAGAAGATTGTCCAGCAGCCACTACTTGTGGGTTCTCTAGACCATTATATAGACCTAGGAAGGATTCACGATCTGTATCGAATCCATCCATTGGACGGTTAGCAGAGAAGAATGCAAAGTGATTACGACGTTCGCGATATTCTGTTTTATGATAGATAACAGAATCCTTCACTTCAACTTCACCTGTGTTCAAGTTACGTTGGAAGTTCGTCATATCGTCGTAAGCATTCCACAAACAGAACTCTACAAAGGAGAACAATTTCACTTTCTTTGTAGCATCTGAGGTATTAGAAACAGTTACTTTATGAACTTCACCGTTATAATTCAAAGGTACAAGTCCCAATTGATTTACGCGAATTCCATTTCTCTCACCTGTGATCGAAGTATAACCTAGACCATGACGACATTCGTAGAAATCAAGATCTCTCTTTACTGGCATCCAACCTGGTGTCCAGAAGTCACCTTCATCATAAAGATAGAAATAACGGCCACCATTATCGACCGGAATATTATTGTAACGGTAACGTGTCAATCTACGGAGGCGGGCATCACGGTAAAAGGAATATCCCCCAGCTGTATTCGACATTAATCCAAAAAATTTCTCATTACCAAGATAGTTGATCCATGGATATGGGGTTTTAGGTGTGTTAATGACATATTCTTTATTCTTATCATCGAAAGAACCGTACTTCATCTTTACAAGACTCCTCTCAAAGTTAAAAAATTGTATAAACGCGCGTTTATTACGCGTTGGATGAACCCCTTGAAGGGGGCACCTTAGATTAAAGTGGTGAATAAACCATACTTAGCGCATGGACCGTGTTCACCCTAAACACATTAGGAATCCAGTTTCTTGCAGGTCTCCCTGATCATTAACTGGGTTGGAAAGCTAATCGTACTAAATGATGCGCTTCCCTTCTCACACATTTCGACTAGACTATGTGCTGCCTTTTGGGACATTTCATATATAGGCAGGCTTACAGAAGTAAGGCTTGGATCCAGTTGAGAGGCCACAGGGATATCATCAAATCCGATCAGTGATAGATCTTCAGGAATCACAATGCCCAGCTCTTTACATGCATCCATAGCTCCAAGAGCCATCTCATCATTGGCTGAGAAAATAGCAGTCGGCCAAGACTCCTTATCCGATTGCAGTAGCTTCATTACCTCTTGATGAGCCTTTCCTCTTAAAAAGTCTCCACTGAGAATAAACCTCTCATCCACTTTCAGTCCGTGATTTCGCATCGTCGTGATATAAGCTTCATATCTCTGACGACCAGAATAAGTATTCTGTCTGCCACTGATAAATGCGATGTCCCGATGACCTAAGCTAATCAAATGTTCAACTGCCCATGCTGCGCCCTCATAGTTCTTAGAATTAATGACCGCAAGGTTGTTACGATCTAGACGATTCTTCAGCAATTCTGCAATATCATAGTCAATAAGAACGAAAGGAACATCTAGATCCGCGATCACTCTAGCCATGGCCATATTGTTCTCGGTACCTACAATAATGCCACCGTCTATTCTCTTCTGCTGGAATGCTTGCTTGACCTTTTGGAAATCATCTTCTGAGAAAATGGTATGAATTAGCACATAATAGCCAATAGCATTAGCTGTATCTACCAGCGCATCCACGAAAGGTGCGAAATAATTATTCTGATAAATACGGTGCGGGTTATGCTTCTCTGCTGTACTAACAACAAAGAGTCCTATGGTATTCGTACTCTTACCCGCTAGTATTCGTGCAGAAGTATTAGGTTCATATTGGTACTCTTCAATAACCTTCATGACCTTCTCCCGTGTTTTAGCGGGCACGTTAGAATAATTGTTGATGACGCGGGATACTGTGCTTCTAGACACCCCGGCAAGTTTGGCGATATCTTCGCTACGCATAATAACCCTCTTTTTGTGAAAGCGTGTTTATTTCACAATTGTAACCACATTATTCAAATAATACAATCAAAAGGTAATGCTATAGCTCCTGGATTCTTCCTTACCCAACAGAACGAGAAACTTTTGAAGAATGAGGACGGAAGCTTAACCGATCGCTCACATAAGATTATAACGCATACCCCTATGCGTAGATTCGGTGAACCTAATGATTTACTTGGCACGCTACTTTGGTTAAGTGACGAGAATATGTCTGGATTTGTGACTGGCACAACGATACCTGTGGATGGCGGCTTTATGGCTTACTCAGGCGTTTAGTATTATTTATTAGATAATCTATAATCTAGCAGAAAAAAAAAAGTCCCAGAAGCTATACATAAGCTTCTGGGACTTTATCTATATATTCTATCTTTTCAATTCAACTTCAATAGCAGGCTCTAAATCTAATGGATCAACAGGTGCCTCGAAGCGATCAACTACTTCACCTTCTCGGTTGATCAAGAACTTAGTAAAGTTCCACTTAATATCGTTTCCTATTAATAGTTCTGGAAGCTTATCGTTCAACATAGCATTCAACATTTTGGCTGAGGAGTTGTCCAGCTTAAAGCCTTCAAACGGTGCTTGTTCTGTTAAATATGAGAATAACGGAATCTTCTCTTCACCGCGTACATTTACCTTCTCAAACAATGGAAAAGTAACGCCATAATTTAACTGACAGAAAGTATGTACTTCTTCATTACTTCCTGATTCTTGATCAGCGAACTGATTACAAGGGAATCCCAAAATTACTAACCCTTGTTCCTGATACTTATCATATAACTTCTGAAGATCAGCATATTGTGGCGTAAATCCACATCCGCTCGCAGTATTCACTATCAATACTACTTTTCCCTTAAATTGTTCAAGGCTCATTTCTACTCCACGAATATTGTTAGCTCCAAATGAATAAATACTCATCCTGTCACTCTCCTTTTTTGAAACCTGATGTATCTTATCGAGGATAATCCTATATATTTTTTAAATAAAATAGCTAGTCATCTACTATTCTATTTAATTATCAACTGAATCTATCATCTCAAAAATGTATTGTCAACTTCACTACCACTCCACCCATTTCCATATCGCTATCAGACTTAGATGGAGAGGATAGAACGATCGCCATATCCAATTACGCACACGCACCGATTCAAGTCTAGTCCATAGTGTCGGACCATACACAATGATCAAAGTGGGTATAATACTGTACATTTGTAGGATGGAGTTATTTGAGAACAAATACACTACGTTTAGAAATACATGTGCAAATACTATCTCATGGGATGATAAATATCTGAACAATAAGACAAGAACAAGTCCATAGGTACCATAATCAAAAGGAAACACCTGCATTAATATACCAAACAGAAGGATAATCCCTCCTGAAAGAATCTTGGAAGAAATACGATCTAGTATATTCAGAACTAAAGCGGCTATAAATAACGTACCTACAACATTTAACCTTGTAGTATCAAACGCAAATTCATACGGGAGTTGTGATACCAATGCAATAATAAATAATCGAATACCATATTTCAACTTGTTCGATGTATGCAGATGTCCCTGCACTAGAGCATAAACATAGATTGGAAAAGCTATTCTTCCAATTGTTCGCCACAGCATCTCGTCAGGAAAAAATACATATCCTATATGATCTATAAGCATGGTTAGCATGGCGATCCACTGCATCACTTCGTCTCCTTCGGTCAGATTACTGAACGTTTACTCTTATCCCATGTGGGACTTGATTAGCTCTCTTACCTTTAGAATACCATAGTGAGGGTGTATTTTTCATACCCCTGACTTCAATTTCAAAGGGAACAGCTGGCAAATGAATCTTCTGCGCCCATACACGGTTCCCATCGAATTCCAATCTCATATTCGTTAACACATTCTCCTCTATTAATCCTTTTTGAGGCAATGGATACAGTATAATCATCACTTCAGACTCAGGATCAATTCTTTTGTTAAAAGATATAAGGAGTTCTTCTTCTCCTGCTTATCCAATATTTCAAGGGTCCTTTCTACATATTCAAGGACTGGATTCACTTCCACCATTTCTTTGATAGAAGTAACCCGCTCCAAATTAACAATACGTTCCTCAGCAGATGTTATCATCTCTAGCCAAACATGCTGTTGTAGGACACTACGATCTCCCTGACGGAACGCCTTAATGATTGTTAAAGATTTTAACATTGAGTTACTCACCTTCTCTTTCTTATCCGTATAAAGCCTAACCGATCAGCCATAATAAGGAATGTTTTCTACTACACTCGGAAAGATGGTTATAGTCATGTCCATTTCAACCCTACAGGAATTCACCTTTTATTTTCTGCTTTATTCATTAGCAGGTTGGTTACTTGAGAATGTCTATAGTTGGTTTGTCGATGATCTATTCTGGAAACAGGGATTTCTCAAAGGCCCTTTCAAACCGATGTACGGTTTCGCGCCTCTCTTACTTTCTCTAACCTTGACTTGGCACCTCCACTGGAGCGTTATTCTAATCCTTAGTCTGATCATACCTACTACCATAGAATATGTTAGTGGTGTGTTACTTCAGGGTCTTTTTCAGAAACGATGGTGGGATTATTCAGCACACTCACTACAACTTCACGGTCATATCTGCATGAAGTTTTCATTATACTGGTGTCCGTTGTCACTGGTATGTTTATTTGTCCTTCACCCATGGGTAATAAACCTTTATAAACACATGCTCCCTTTATGGAATTGGCTATTTCCAGTATTATCTTTATATATCTTGGCTGATGTCATATGGAGTAGCTATAGCTGGAAATCAATATCCAAGAAGATCTTAACAACAACTTGACTACTACCGCCTGTGATAACTACTAATAAATTTAGCATTTTGTTACAATAAATAAAAATATTATATATCCCTTAAGGAGGAAACTGATTATGACCACACCATCATACAAGCCGAGTCGAGTCGTCATTATTGGTACTGGTGCTGTAGGTACGACTACCGCCTATACACTGCTTTTAAGACATCGCATGACAGAGTTAGTACTCATTGATGTTAATCACAAGAAAGCGTTGGGCGAAGCACTCGATATGAACCATGGTCTTCCATTCGTAGGTGGTGTTAAGCTGTGGGCTGGGGATTACGAGGATTGCGCTGAAGCGGATATTATCATTGTAACGGCGGGAACTTCACAGAAACCTGGTGAGACACGTATTGATTTACTTAATCGAAATGTCGTCATATTTAAAGATATCATTCAAAAAGTAACTCAGTATAATCATAATGGTATCCTTCTTATTGCTACTAATCCAGTTGATATTTTATCTTATGTGACCTGGAAAATCAGCGGATGGGATCATCATCGAGTTATTGGGTCAGGTACACTACTTGATAGTGCACGATTTCGCTACCTCATCGGATCTCACAAAGAAATTGATTCGAGAAGTATTCACGGTCATATTATTGGTGAACATGGTGATTCAGAGTTACCTGTATGGAGTCTCGCTAACATTGCTGGTACACCTCTCAATTTCGATGAAACTGAACAAAATGAGATTTTTGCAGATACCAAGAACGCTGCCTATGAAATTATTGATGCTAAAGGTTCCACTTCGTATGCCATAGCTTTGGCTCTCGATCGTATCGTCTCCGCCATTCTTCTTAATGAGAGCGCGGTCCTGAGTGTATCCACCCTACTTCATAATTTCAATGGTATATCGGATGTTTATCTCGGAGTTCCAAGTATTGTAGATCGTTCTGGTATTCGTGAAACGCTCGACTTACCACTGAATAAGGAAGAAGCAATCCTTTTCCAACTTTCGGCAAATAAGTTAAAGAGAGAGATTTCCAAGCTGAATCTATAGTTATAATTACCTATGTATATATGTAAAGCCTGAGCCCATTGGCTCAGGCTTTTTATGTCGAAAAAACACTAAAAATAATCGACATAAAAGCCGATAATATATAGTAGGATTTTTTTTATATTATCATCTCTTCTACTAATTTTATACTGATAACTAAGTAATGAATCAATTTAAAAGGGAGCTGAATTTTGTGGCTGATAAAACCAATTCCAGCAATAAAACAAGGGGATGGTTTAAAAATGTTCTAACTGCTCGAACCGAATCAGAAAGTGATCTTATGATCTTGCAAGAAGATTCTGAAATTGAACCTACGGATACGAGTACCGATTCTTCGAAACTCGACTATGAATTACTGAAACAAGATAAAACAGCATTCGATTTAGTTGTTGCGGTTGAGAATTTGTTGAATGACCGCCAATTGTTCCAATTTAAGAGCAAAGATACGGAAGATCAATTATTCAATGCAAATGAAACGATCAATCGTCTTAAGAATGAGTTAAGTAAACGTGAACATTTGATTCTTGAGAAGGAGAAAGAGTTCAGAAGTCTTGAGGACAAATTGACTAGTAAACAAATGAGCTATGATCAACTTCTTGAGGATTATAAAGACTATCAGAGCTCTTCTAATAGCGGAATCGAGAACTTAAAATATCAACTAGAAAAAGAAAGAAATAAATATTTTCAACTAAACGAAGAGTTTACCAAACATCAATACGATAGTATGCAAAGGACGAAGGACCTTGAGGAAAAATTAAGAGATTCAGAAGCAGAGAACTTACAAATCTCAAGCCAGTATCAAAAAGTTATGGAAGAAAAAGCTCAATTATTACAGTCCGTCACAGATTTCACGACTCGCATGTCTTTTTCATTCTCACCTCCATCTGAATGATAATCCCTGCTCACTACTGAAAGGAGGGGAACCCTATCTACTCTTACACTGATAAATGGCTGGAGCTTCTATCTGTGGATAAAGGATCCAAAATCTATACCATTCATGTCAATTTTGCCTTCGAACAAACGGTTCTACTGCGCTGGGAGCTTGATGCATTTACGGCAAATCATATTTTGGGAATTACTGATGTAACGGATAGAATAAAATACAGATTATCCTTGCAGTGTTATTTCAACACCACTCACAATCATCACTATAGCTACTTAACGAAATATGATCGTGGAACGAGTGAAAAGATCATGTTTCCATGTTCTGAGTCCTATTCAACAAAGATCTCATCATTGAGAGAAGTTCAAAGTCTGGATGCACCGATCCTCACGTCCTCTATTGCACTTCAACAACATGTCTCGGATATTCATGTAGAGCCCATTCAGTTGAACAAGATTGCCCTATTACAATTCAACAGAAGATTGAAACCGTTATTATCTAGGATATTAGTATCAACGGTCATTATTGTAATGCTATCTTTCCTCTATATTCCAGAGTATTCGTATATAAGTGAGAAAGTATTTGCAAACGTCTTCACTGGCTCTCCTAAATTAATAGAGCAAGCCATACCAGTATCTGAAGTGAACACTGAGAAACATGACTTAAATCCCTCTACTCCATCAGAGGAAAGTACCCTACCATCAATCATACAACCTTTAGAAGTTATAGAAACGAAAGCGCCCCCTGAAGTTAAATTGGACAAGCCTGTTAGTTTCGATGTACCTACTGGAACCGTTGCCTTAACCTTTGATGATGGTCCTTCCATTTATACGAAAGAAATTGTTAATGTTCTGAATAAGTACGGTGTAGGGGGAACATTTTTTTTCGTAGGAACCCAGGTGCGTAAATTTCCCGAAGCTGTGAAGTACGTAGATGCTAACGGATTCTCTATAGGAAATCATTCTATGACTCATTCTAATTTATCTAAACGATCTGCAGCCGATCAGCAATATGAACTTGAGCAAACAAATCAATTAATTCAGAATATTACATCCAATCCCGTTCTTCTGTTCAGACCTCCTTATGGTTCTCGGGATGATAAGCTTAATTCACTTGTATCCAACATCAACATGAGAATGGTTTTATGGAATAATGATCCTGAAGATTGGAATAACAGCACTTCGCAAAAAATACTGAATTACATAATCAATACCAAATCAAGCGGGTCAATCATTCTCTTACATGAATCCCAAGAAACCTTAAAAGCTCTACCCTTAATTATTGAATTTCTAAAAAAACAACAACTTGAAGTTTCAAGTTTACTCTAATTTTCATTCATAGGGTTCGCTACATATAGAACGACCGCTGATGAATATCAGCGGTCGTTTCGTTTATTCTCACTTGTCAATCACATAACCACTCTCCCCCTGAATATACTTACTTAATAACAGACCACACTGTGCCGTATAAACCATTGGGAGGTGTCTACTATGTCATCGTCACCCCAGCCTTATTCATTCGTTGTTTCTCGCGAAGACTGGTCTCTTCACCGAAAAGGGTACCAAGATCAAGTCCGTCATCAACAAAAGATACGCGATGTGATTAAGCAGAATTTACCTGATCTCATCACTGAAGAGAGTATCATCATGTCTGATGGGAAACAGATTATCAAAGTACCTATTCGAAGCCTGGACGAATATCGCTTTGTCTATAACTTTCAGAAACAAAAACACGTTGGACAGGGCGATGGAGATAGCCAAGTTGGAGATGTCCTCGGTCGCGACCCCGCACAGAAGCCGGGGAAAGGAGATAAGGCAGGTGACCAGCCAGGGCAGGATACTGTAGATGCAGAAATCAGTATTGAAGAGGTAGAGAACATGCTCTTTGAAGAGTTGGAACTCCCCCACTTACAACCGAAAGACAAAGAACAGATCGAGACCCACAAGATCATCTTCAATGACGTTCGTAAAAAGGGTATGATGTCCAACCTAGATAAGAAAAGAACCATACTAGAGAACTTACGTAGAAATGCTTCTGCTGGTAACCCAGGTATTCATGGCATCAATCCTGATGACCTAAGATACAAGACTTGGGATGACGTTGTGGTTCCCGATTCCAACGCTGTTATTATCGCAATGATGGATACTTCAGGCTCCCTACGATTCACCAAACTAACTAAAAAGAAATGATCCAAAATCTTTTAGTTAATATCGTAACTTCGTGAAGCCCGGAATTCACCAAACTAACCAATGACGTGCAAACCGCGGTTTCCCTGCGGTGATAAGGTTTCGTGGTATTTCGTGACTGTGCGACGTGACATATTTAACGCGTGAGCTATGTACGAGTTGGTTAATTTAGATTCGTTAGCTTATCGAAGCTTGTCCGTAAATTAACTAAGAAATAACCAAACAAAAAGCGCCTTTCGCTATAATGCGTTGGGCGCTTCTTTATGGCGATAACCCATACAATTACTTTAACACCTAGTAAACAAAACAACAAGTGAACAAGTCGAGGTATATATTCCCTACTTATCAAATCTATAGAATATATCAACGTGTGATCCTTCGACGTCAATCCGATCAAGGAAATACCCGAACAATCTCCGCATTTTTTTAGTGTCAGCACGATCTACATTCAAAAATTCGGTTATGTTTCGCATGATTTCGTGTGAAACAGTTTCTTCGTTGATCTTTTCATTAAGTTGTTTTTCAATATCCTTCTTCCGTTCCTGCAACCCAATTGCATCGTCCTTTAATCGCTTTTGAAGGTGTTCATATTGCCCGTCAATGAAGTTGCCTCTTTGAAGGAACAAGTCGGCGGTATCCCGATTGATCTTTTCAGACTTTCGAACCAATTCGGTTAGTTCTCGTTCCAGACGTTCCGCTTCCGCGTCCTTCATCGTAATTTGATTCGTTAGTAATTGACGGTTCGCCACTTCATTTAGTTGTATTGTTAACATTTCGGCTACATACGGTTCAAGCAATGCGGCGTTAACGTTTGCTTGATCGCAATATGTACGTCCGTATTTGTGGTATGTCTTACAAATGTAATAACGATACACCTTACCCCCGACCGTTCGCTTTTGACAAACCATATTGACGCCGCATTTCCGACAATACAGTATTCCCGTTAAGGGGTGTTGTGCGTTTGGTGCGTTTCTAGCGTCATTAGCTGCGCGTTTTGGATTCCCTGCGATATTTAGTTTTTCCCGTGCTTTCATAAACAATTCCCTCTCGATGATCGCTTCGTGCGCGTTATTTGCAACAATCCATTCTTCTTCGGCGTTGGCTTTACGCACCCATTTCTTTTTTCCTTCAATGGCGGAATCGTAGTCCCGGACGCGATTAAGTTTGGTCTTATTATATACAATGTTACCGATATATGCTTCGTTCCTTAAAACATTAGCAATTGTCTTACGTGACCAACGGGCGCCACTTTTCGTAAACCAACTATTTAGGTTTAGGTATTGCCCTACTTTAAAAACCCCGAAACCTTCTTTTACGTACAGATTAAATATTGTTTGGATAACGTGTCGAACCGATTCGTCAACGACAAGCTTCCTATCTTTGAGAAGATACCCAAACGGTGGTTCACCAACCCATTTACCGGAACGTGACTTTTCCTTGTTACCCAAGCGAACGCGAATACCGATTTTCTCGGCTTCATATTCTGCGATTGCCGCGTGCATAGTAAACATGAAGTTTGAATTTTCTTTTTCGGAATCATAGTTTTCTTCATACGAAATAACGCGAAGCCCCTTCGCCTTTAGGCGATCAAGGACGTCAAGGGCTTCTTGCGTATTCCGCGCAAAACGCGATATTCCTTTGAATAAGATGATTTGAAACTTCCCGGTATTCGCGTCTAATAACAAACGTTTCATTGCGGGTCTTTGCCATATGGAAAACTTCGACGCGGAAACGCCGACGTCTTCGTATATGCAATCGTCAGGTATTACGCCCAATTCACGCGACCGGACAAATTCGCGTAAAAGAGAAACTTGATTGTCTACCGATTCGGATTGTCGGTCAAGGGAAACACGCGCGATTACGGCGCATCTTACTGCAATTTCCGTAACAACTTCTGTATCGTTTATCGCATTAGCGCTAATCATAACGTATCCCCCTTAGTTGGTTTATAACCTATAAGCTTACAGGTTATACCGACAATCATAGCGTCAAATTAACTATCAGGCAAGCGTAATTTCTTCCTTTGGTTTCTTATTCTTCCTACTCACCGGAATTTCTGGTGGTGGTGCTTTAGCGATCTCTTCCTGTTCTGGTTCAGGTACTTCGTCTTTTATTACGACGATTTCCCTGCCGAATGATTCGTTTATATGGTCAACTAAGGGTCGAAGGATAAGTTCGTTAATGTCTTCTTTACCAAAATGCTCGGTACATGTGAAGCCAACTTTCTTCTTCATTCTTCATTCCTCCCGGTTGTCACATTCCGTAATCTAGTAGCTTATAAGCTAACAGGTTATGACGACTCTTATTACTATACACACATTATTTTGAACTTCAAGCTTCAAAATCTGTTAAAATGGTTGACAATGGGTAATTATGTTTATCGCACTTAGGGGGAACATTATTGTTATGGATAACAAACGTGAAGAATTACTTCGAAGCCTTGAATTTGGTCAATACCTTCTTGAACTAAGAACCGAAGATAAAGTTTCATTAGCAAAATTGGGCGTTATGTTAAACGTCAGCGCGAATTATTTAAGTGAAATTGAACGTGGTCGGAAAACTCCAAGTGATTCGTTAATACGTGGCATAGCTAAGTATTTTGAAGTGGATGAGGACATACTATATCGGAAACTTGGGCGTGTTCCACTTGCGGCAGTTGAAGAGCTTAATGATAGCCCGGAACTTCAAGAAGTCCTTTCACAAATCAAGAAAAATCCAAAACTATCCGAAGAAGATCGGGGAAGGTTGTACAAGCAACTGCGTGTCGCTTATAACGATATGATCGGCGAGGGGTGACATTCCGAATGTCAATTTCGTATGAAACGCTAATGTCACTAAAAAATGTAATTATTTTCGTTACGGGCTTGTTAGTCGGTATTACAATAACGGGCATCATCGCTTCGAAGATTGGTGTCCTAATACGTATTAACAAGGAACTTAAAGACGTAACCGTGGTCAAGTTCATGCACAAAGGTGAACCAAGGTTTTACGTCAATACCGAATCATGGTCAGATCTATTTTTTGCGGGTGGCGTCATATTGTATTGGTCGTTTTTCAAAAAGAATTCAGTCTTAAAACTTCGAAATACTCGAATCGTCCGTTACATTTATTATTCAGTCCTTGTGATTACAGTCATTTTGTTAATTATAGCCGGGTATTTAAGCCTCAAAATAACTGACCATACGTGAACGATAACGATAACGACAAACCCGACGATTCGGCGAACAACGTTTTCACTTGATCGGGCGTCAATTCGTTGACGTCTTTTTTATCGTCAGGAAACGAAACTTCTTCCAAGTTTTTAATCCCCGACAAACCTTCGATAATTGATCGTTTCGCCTTGCGTCCTTGCTTATCGTTGTCAGTCGCGATAATGAACGTTTCCGCGGGCGATTGGATCAATAGCTTACGTTGTGCCGTCGAAAGGTTTGAACCCCCAAGCGCGACCGCTGCAATGCCATATTGCCAAAGATAAAGCGCGTCGGTTTCACTCTCCACGATTACAACCCGTTTCGACCCAAGCCGATATACAAAGTGTATTCCGTAAATGTGATTCCCGATCTTCTGCCCGCCCGAAGCGTACCAAAAGACTTTATTCTTCACACTTCGGAACTTGAAGTTAATGATTAGCCCCCGACGATCAAACCAAGGTATCGCGATCGCTTGCGACTTCTTATCGAAGCCTATACGAAAAGCACGTTGAACCTTTTCACCTATGCCGCGCCCTTCCAGATATGAATGACGGAACAGGAACGGCGTCAAGTCGTCTTCGGTGAATACCCGCGGCGTTTCTTCTTTGAACGTCAGGTTCATCGAAAGCTTCAACGAATCCAGATCGCCAAGGTACGGCGAATACAACGACAAAAGGTAATCTTCCGATTCCGCATACGTTTCATTACGTAAGTACGCAAGCAGTTGAACGAAATTCCCTTTATGCCATGAACCTTCACCGCCCGAATCAATCCAAGTACCGTTATCAAGATTAACCCCGAATGAAGGCGTTGATTCGTCACGGAAAGGGGAACAAGCAATAAGTCTTGTCCCCGTCCATTTTGCCCGTCCCCACTCGTAAGCGGACATTTCTGCCGCTATATCGGGTTCGATTTGTTGTCCTCTTACATTCATCATATTCAAGTACCCCCTTGTCCTATTAGCGGACGAATGTTCTATTTGCGACGACTTGTCCCATCAAAGGAATTGGTCGGTCAATTGCGGTTCTTCGATGTAACCCATATTAAAATCACAACGAAGGTCAATGATTTCCCCAACGTGCGGTTCACGGGCTTTCGCAATCAATAGCTTCCCAATACCGTCATGCGCGTCGAATGTCAGTACGGTCGCCGCATCTTGTATAACCGCGATCGTTTCTGAATACTGTTCGATGGAAGGCGGTTTTACTATGCGTACACCGTTATCGCCTACTTCTTTATTGTCCTTCTCTGCGCTTCCTGGTACTTGGTGAACAATCAGGCCCGCGACGCCATAGCGCCCGAATATTTGGCGTAAGCGACGACTTGTGTTCGTCATAGCGTCCCGGTTCGACTTGCCGCCGCCCTTGTGTGACATAAGACTGAAACCGTCAATGACGATAAGCTTAACGTCCGGGTTCATTTCAAGGTCGGCTTCGATAACGTCGGTCGTCAATCCGTTCGGTAGGTCTTCCATTGTCTTAACGATATAAGGCGTTTCATGCGATCCGTCGAAGCCTTCCAGATAGCCGAAATATTCCGATTCGTTGGATAGCTGCCCACGTCTTAGATCGCTATTGTTAAAGTGTCCGTCAAGCGTTTCAAATCGGCTTGTTTGCTGTGCCTTCGATAACTCCGGGGAATAATGCAGTACGCCGAACTTAGCCCGCCAAGCGGCTTGTCCGATGTGTGAAGCGATCCATGATTTACCCCGGTTTGTGAAAGCTTCAAGTAATATATAGTCACCTAATTCGAAGCCGCCGCCAAGAAAGCGCGTCAAAGATTCGTAAGGGGTCGGTATATATGAAAAGGTTCTATTTTCTTTCGATTCTTGGTAACGTTCGCGGCGTTCTTCACCGTTGACCGCGATATTGGTTCCAACGGAAAAGTCGGACGACGTTGCCTTTTTGATCTTCGCAATGTTTTCTTCCATCCAATCAACGAACTTATCACCGGACAATTCTTTGTACTTCGCCCCGGCTTCGTTTTGAAGCATTTCGAAGGATCGGCGCTTTGCACTTTGCACTTTCAGACGCTTGCATAGCCCGGAAAACGGTTCTTGAATCCCCGGTTGATAATCGAACTCGGCATACTCCCCGGCGACTGTGCGGTAATCTGGAACAGCCCCATGCGCCCGACGATAGTCAACGATGTATTCGAACACGTCGCCCAAGGTCGGGAAGTCGTCTTTTTGAACGTTGAACTTCAAAACTTGGTTTATGTTATTTTCATCTAGCATTTTTGATAGAATTTGTTCTTCGATCATTTCGATTCCCCCTATAAGCCCTTTTTGCGTTTGTCGTCGCCACCGAACGGAATCGGGTACGTTGAACCTTCGATTCGTGAAGCTATACGTTCGTCAAGAATCGTTCCTAACCGTTCGATCGGCACGTTGGACGTATACACCGTTGCAAGCAATTCCGAAGCCCGTTCGTCAATGATTTCGTAAAATTCATTCTTGAACGCTTCGGTTGCGTCCCGAATCCCTATGTCGTCCATTAACAGAAGCGGAACCTTCATCATTCGCGACTTCATCCGGTAATAGGTTTCGGACGCTTGGGCTTGCATGTCTGGCGTCCCGCGGAATTGGGCGTTATAAGCGTTCTGATATTTGGATACATTAATGAACATACCGGGAACGTCTTCAATCGTGCGTTCCTTCTTCGCTTCCATAATGACCCGTTCCGACAAGTATTCATTTAAGATCGCGGTTGCCGCCGTCGTCTTCCCGGTTCCGGTTCCCTTCTTGTTCGATTCATTCGGGATACCGAAAAGGTAAAGCCCAACGCCTTCGTCAACCTTCCCGACGATCGCCTTAACGAACAGGCGAATGAACTTGTACGCTTCCGGGTTCGACTCATGGAACGGCAAATTAGCCGCCCTTGACGTTCGGTAGGCTTTCGGGATAGAAGCAACGCCAACGACGCCGCCATTTCCCGATTCACCGTACATTCGAACGTAAGGGAAGCAAAGGTTATTACAATATTTTTCTTGACCCGCACGTTTGCATTTCGAAGCTAACGCGCATATATTTTCGTTTGTCATTCCCCTTCACCCCTTGCGCCTTATGTCACGCGCAATTATTCGTTTGTGACGCTACCGAAGGCAGCATTGAATAATTTTTCTGTGAAGCCTTCCGACAAGTATCTTTCAGAATCTTTTATTGCGGCGTCGGTTTCGGCGTTCTCTTCCTTCCGGGCGTCCAGTATCGCAAGGGCTTCGTTCGGTAACCAAGAACATAGTTGACCGATAGAAGGTCGGGGAAATTTCGGGTTCTTCCAACGTTGATCGTATTCGTCAAATACAACGTCGATAATCGCTTGAATCGTTTGTACGTCATAGGACTTCATAAGCTTGGTCTTAATCATCGAACAATCCCGGCGATAGTTTGGTGTGTATTTAACGTTGTATGTCGTTTCAAACTTCTTACAGAAATAAGATACAACGTCCTTTGCGGTCAGCGCTTGGCGCGTGTGTTGTTTTATATCTTGTTTAGAATCTTGTTTAAGTGATTCTTCTTCGTGTAAAACTTCGTTGACAATAGTCGGCGCTCCAACGCTTACATTACACCGGGATTCGTTGACATTACCCTTGCCAAACGAAAGCCCACAATTGGGGTTGATCGTGTAGAAAGCCCGTGTTCCCATACCCATATTAAACAGGCGCTTTTCCAAGATCGGCGACCCATCTTCCAACGTTGTAGCCGTCAGGTTCGCTATCTTCTTATTGACCGTTTGCCGCGTTACGCCCAACAGGTTCGCAAGCGTATCTTGTGACGGGTAACATTCGCCCTTTTCGTTCATGAACGACGCGATCGCACATAGGGTCGTCCACCCATCGAAACCGACCTTCGCAAGAATACCGTCGCGGATTTTACCCATTTCCACCTTAAAAAACATACCGTCACAACTCGTTGATTTTTCCGACATAATATAGAACCTCCCGTGAATGAATTTCGGTTCTTTATGTCGCGTATTGTCCGCGGTTCGTGACAGTCTAAAAATAGACAAAAAAAAATAACCGCCATATTCAGCGGTTACGTTTTGATACTCAATATTCAATTAAACGGTGATTCCCCAAGCCTTCAATAGCGCATCGTATGCAAGACGTTGTGCTTCGGTCAATTCCTTTTCACGCGCAACGATCATTTCGATAAGAAGTACGTCATTATCAACGTTTATAACGGTTGAAAGCGCCTTGTACCGACTTTCAAATTCAGATTCAACGCGAATTGCCATAGGTTTTTTAGCCATTAGTATATGCCCCCGATTCTTTGTTGTGTAATGTGTCCATGTTTATATGATGTGGGATACGACCCCGAACGGCATCCGTATCTTCACGTTTCGTATACCAATAAGGTGTTTCATATAGTATAGCCTATCCATATTAACTTGTAAACTTATTTACAAAAAAAAGACCCGACGCTTGTAGGCGCCGGGATTTCGTGCATTATGCGGAAGGCTTGTCGCCTTTCTTCGTAACGACTTTCGATAGGTCAAACAAACCGCTTGCGGACAGACCCGCGGCGATACCGTTCATGATCGCTTCTTGAATAGTTTCATGCGGCAGTACGAACACGCCCGCAACAATACCCAAACCAAGCGCGATAAGCGGCATATACTTAACCGGGATATAGTTCTTCACCAATTGACCCAACGCGACGATAATTGCAACTACAAACGAAATTTCATACATTTTTAATTCCCCCTTTACTTCGATTTTTTGTCATGTATTTCAAGCTTAATGTCTTGGACATCTTGGGCGATACTTTCGTATTGCCTAACCAACCCTTCGAATTGCTTCGAAATGTCGTGAAGGAACGTTGTCAATTTATCTTCGCGTTCCTTACTTTCACCTTCGCGACGTCGGCTTTCCCCCAACTGGTAAAAGTACAGCGAAATAAATAAGACCGCCCAAAGTCCTTGTTGCGCCGCCGCTTGCATAACCGTATTTTCCAATCCTGCTCACCTCCTTGGGTTTCGGCGTTTTATATGTCGGGGATTAACCGCCGTTTGTGACGGTAATCCCGTAGATTTAGCGATAAGGTGGACAAACGTCGGGAACCATATCGAACACGCGTGGATCTTCTTGACCCAACGTCCAAAGACCGATTCCCTTCGCCCCATGTACACTAACGGCGCGGTTCATCGTATTCAAGAACGATTCAGAATCGCCCGCCCATATGATCGAACAGCCCGAAGCGTCGCCGCAGTACATCGTTGCATACCAAATACCCGCATCCAGAAGGCGAACGGTTACGTTCTTTGCCCCCGAAAATCCGGGAATATTGACTAGGTTAAATTCGTAATCAAGCGACGTTCCAAGCTTTTCTTCAAGGCGGGTATTCAATTCAGTAAGCCCCGTGTATTGGACAAGACCGTATTCGTCATAACCAACGTTACGTTTAATTTCGCCGACCTTATGCGAAGCACCGTCAACGATAATTTCCATCTTCTCCATCGGCTCCCACCGTTCAAGCGATCCAACAGAAAAGTTGGATACGTTGATTGTTGACGTTGCAACGACGCCGCAATTACCGCCTTCCGTCCGCGCAAGGGAAACGTAACCGCCGAATTGCAGAACAGGGGAAAAGCCGAAATAGCAATAAGCCCGCCCGTTTAACATTTTGACGCGCAGCTTGACTTTATTTCCTTTCGAAACGACTTGCGCCGCGCTTTGTAGGGTCGAACCGTTAAGCTTCAGCGCAACAGTCGAACCGTTCACAACTAATTCGTAACCGTCGTCAACCGCATTTCCCCCGAACCGGATTCCCGCCGTACCGCCGCCATACTTAAATTCTGCTTCGACTTGAATATTCGCCTTGAATTTGTAATTAAGGATCAAAGCCCCCGAACCGTCAACCGTTCCGCCGCCCGTCTTCGTAACAACCCAAGACCCGCGCGAATAGCCCGCCGTGTAGTCGCTACCATAGCAAACCGCACCCTTTCCGTCGTCTGGGTCGCCCACATCATCGACATAAGTAGAACCGCCCCACTTATCTTTATACGTCCCATGAAGTCGGTAATATCCGCCCGACGCGTCAGCTAGTTTAAATTCATTCTCTTCGGCATTTTCCTTGGGTCTGTATTGAATAAAGCGATCTTCAAACAAAATTGCGGGACGCGCATCATTACGAATTGCTTCCGAAACAAGAACATATTCATTCGGAATCATTGCGTCGATGTGGTTCTTTTTCTTGAATGGTTTTACGTTAAGGTTCAAGTCCAGTTCAGCACCGCGCAAGTTACTATTAAATGATTGGCATACGACAAATCCGAAGATCGGGATACCTTTTTGCGAAGCCTTACCATCCACGACAATTACGTTTTCCCCCGATTTGAAGTTGAAAGTTCCGACGTCATACCACATTGACCCTTTAAAGAATAATGGATAGTAGTCGGGCAAGTTCCCGCCGATCTGAAACGAAGAATCGTTTAAGGTTCCGTTAAGCCGTTGTTGGTCGAAGAAAGGAAACGACGTCAACGCGATCAGCTTATAAGACCCGCCGGAAGTATTAAATTTGTATTCAACCTTACCGTCTAACGTAGGTTCCAAAGCACAAACATAATGCCCGACTAACTTTCCGGTGTCGGGGTCTTTCACATATTCGGTCGTTGGCGCCCATTCTCGACGTCTAAACGAATACCCCTTGAAACTCGTCGGGTTCTCCGGGTCGTCAACGGTCTTTACCGCAGACCCGGCTTCAACAAATTTCCCCGTTGCTGTACCGTCATTAACGATCGCTTGAACGCCTTCGAATTCCGAATATTGGGTGCGTGAATATGTCGTAATGTAACTCTTGCCGTTGTACTTGCTTCGCTTTCCGGTAAAGTCCCCATTGTATCGCTTAACATTCATGAAATCCGCCTTCCAGAAGTCGTAAATGTGCGGGTACATAATTTGATTCTTTGATTCCGGGTCTTCGAATCCGTTTTGCGTAATATATTCTTGGTTTTCATACACGTATTCAGTAACGCCCCCATTTTTCCGGGTCGTGAAATGACGGTATAGCCCGTTTTGCCAACCAAGTAAACTTTTAAACGTTATGTTCGAACCCTTTTTAATAACGTCTTTGTTAAACAAGCCCCAACGGTTCCCGTACCCCGCGGCGCCGAAGAAAAGCTTATCCATCGTCAATTTAGCGTTCGGGTTCTTGCTTCGGTCAAAGTTCTTAACGCACCAATCCGCGACTTGATCGAACCAGAACAACGGCGTTGACGCTCCCGGCGCCGATCCTGCCCATGCGAAGTCATATGTCATTAGCTGTATTTCATCAATCAGCGCGTTCCCGGCTTTGTCCGTCGCTTCCGCCATCAGCTTATAATTATGGAAACGATAATAAAACGGGTAATTGTCGCCCCACATTGCGTGGGCATTGACCCGCATTTGTAACCCGTTAGGAATACAAACTTCGTTCTTAACTCGTTTAAGAAGGTCGATGTATTTAACGTCGTCACCCGTGCGCTTCGCATAGTACGAATCAGTCATTGAAGCTTCAACGTCCATTTCGATTCCCGATATTCCGTATATTTTGTACATCGGGACGATCTTCTTCAATTGGTTAATAAAGTTGTCGATCGCCGACGTTGAATCAAAAAAGCCAACGTTTGCGGGGTCGCCGTCGGAACCATCCCAACCGAATAACGTCCGTGGGCCGAATATAATCATCTGTAAATACCACTTGATATGCGGGTACTTAACCATGTCTTCCGTAATGTTCCTTGGCATACGAACGTTCCGGTCGTTACCGCTTGCGTCAAAGTAATAATTGTAATTGGGGTCGCTTGACGTCTTGAAGTCGTACACATCGCCGTTAGCCCGAACCCCGAAATCATGGCAGCCGATCGAATAAATTTTGTGTGCGAAGTTGTTCAGCGCGTAACGATAACCCTTCGCGTTACTGTTTTCCGTCATCTCTTCATATTTCGTATTACTTGCGTTCAATGTCCAAGTTAATATTCGCCGATTGTCCGCCATTGTCGAACCCCCTTAAATTTGTTCTTTTCCGTATGTCCATTGCTTGAACTCCGCGGTTCCGTGGAACCCAACGCCCGTATCTTGAAGCGTCCAATCTGTCCCGATATTCCCACCATACCCTTCAACCTGCGTATAAAATTCGATACGGAATCGAATTGAACCGCGCGGCGCTAAGAGATAACGCATACGGTTAATTGGAACGTTCCAATCCGGGTTATATCCGCCTTCTTCGTTGGGGATATAGAAACGATCAACGCCCGCCGTTGGAATTTCAGTGCCGTTGACTTTATATGAACGTGTGCTTGCGTGAATCTTTATTTCTGTTCCTGCCTTCCCACCGTCAATCCAAAATTCACGGGTATAGCGATAATGCAAAGGATGTTCCGTCCAGAACTCCGCGTTCTCTGGGTCTTTTGTAACGTAAGAAGCATACCGTCGCCAAGGTTCCCCGTCGTCCCGATCACCGTCAGGAAGAAGAACGCCGACGCTCGATGATATGCGCGCAATCTTGAAGTCTTCCTTCGGGTATATCGTGAAGTCAACGCCCGACGGTAGAATTTCTGTGTCCCAACTTTCCGGGTAGTAGTTCGGTAACGTGATCGTTGAATGACCACGACCAACGATATTGAACATACGGCTTTCAAGATTCGGGTACGCTTGCGGTTTAATTGACGGTTGAATGTTGTCTTGGCTACTCGTCTTTTTGGGAATGTTAACCCATTCGTCAGAAGTGAACGTTAACGGCGCCATCATTTCGGATTCATTCGGAACCCATCCCGTCAACTGGTTCCCCGGTTGAAATTGTAGATCGGTGAAGTAAAGCGGCGTGTCTTTATTTGATTTGTCACGAACAACAGCGTCGTCCGCGTGAATTTCTAGGTCAACTGATTCGACTTGCTTCGTGGGATCGGGTCGAAACGTTCCATGAAGCCTTTTCCAATCGTTTACGTTAGGCATTGTCAGAACTCCATATAATTTCGGAAACGTGACCGACCCAAGACGTTGCAATTCCGCCGCCTTGAAACATTAGATCAGTAAAGTAAACCGTCCCCGCGTAATCCGTCATTTCAATCGACACGTCAATATAATCGACCCGTTTTGAAGTGTCAGTTTCAATTCTTAATTGAAATACTTCGAAGTCCGACGTTGTAGGTAACGCCATAGTTACACCCCCATAAAATAAAAAGAAGGGCGGCTTTCGCCTACCCTTCGTCCGTTGTTGTTGCGTCCTTGACTGCAAGATATTTCGTATCACTTGAATTGTCCGTGTAGTTAATCACGACCTTAATCCCAACGAACGCGTCTTTACTTCCGCCCCGTGTGACCGTGCCGCCGTTTGCTACCATTGCCGATACGGTGTACGCCGTCCTATGTGAAACCCCGTTCACGCGTTGTTTCAGAACGTTTTGCTTTCCGTATTGACCCGTAACCGCATACGACCATTCACCGGAAAAGCCGCCATTTACTTGTGTAAATCCCGAACCATTACCTTCTTGATTCCAAGGGTTATTAATACCTTCCTCTGCCCGTGAATTTAACAAGGAATTAAACACCGTCATTTGTGTTGCATCCGAAGCGTCCAACGGGTCAGTTTCCGCCAACATTTGAAGTTGGTTGTCGATCGCGCGTTGTTGCGCATCAGAAAGTAAACGTTGTGGTTGGTTCAATTCAACTACCGTCTTCCACGGCTCCCGGACGTTATACTTACGCCGAACGATACGTGACTTAACTTGAAACTTTTCTTCCGTCGTGAATAGTGCCTTGTCAACGGTGTATACTGTATCGCCAAGGGAAAACGCTTCGTCTTCGTGTCCAGATAGTGAAGAAAGATCTTGAACCGTAATCACGTAAGCGACACGCGGCTTCGCGGAATCAGAAAGAAGCATTTGCCCATCTTCAAGTAAGTTTTGCGGGATTGTGTACGATTGGTCTTTCCAGACCCCGGCGCGAATCTTGTTACGAAGCCCCATACGTGTAACCCAATACAAGTCTTCGATATATTCACGACCATTCGGTTCAACCGTCGTAATCCCCATTTCGCCCTTCCCGTAAATGTAAAGCCGCGTCACCAAGTCGTAAGTATCGACCGTTCGGTTGATCTTCGTCAGGTTCTTGTTGTAATAGAATCGAACGCCGCGATCGGAACCGGTTTCTTTCAGCAAGTGAACCGTCTTATTCGGTACGTCAAAGACTAATTCGCCGCCCCAAGTTGACGTTATGGTTCGGAAGACTTCCAAGACGCTTTTCCAATCCTCTTTAACGTCCCGGCGTCGGTTAGGATACAACGGTTCAACCCGACCAATAGTCCAACCCGTCGGCGTTATGGAAGCGTTCAGCGTTGCCGTCATAGCTTCATTAGCCGACACGCCTTCCAGTTCCAACGACTTAACCTTGAAGTCGCGCAGCTCGTAAAAATAGGCTTCACAAACAAATTCCGTGTATAGTTTTCCGTCGTCCTCCCGGTTATCCCGTGCTTCCTTGATAACGTACATACGATCGGAAATTGCCGCTATGATTTCGACGGGTTCACTCCCCAATTCACTTCGTTTTCGATCATTCAATGGGATTTTGAACGTCAACGTATCTTCGCCGTTGATTTCTTCGTTAATGATAATGTCATAAGCGTTTTTCACTTCACCCATTGGCACAAGCCCCGTCGCAAGGTCTTTGTACAGAAGCAACGGTTCTGCCTTCAACGAATATTCGATTTTCTTGCCGTAATCAAGAACTTGGATTTCATCAACGACCGGGGTTACGGAAGGTAACGTTGTAGACAATTCAACCTTTACTTGAAGGAATCGCTTGTTGTCAGAATTAAGCGTTCCGGTTTGGTTGATTAGTTTCCAAGTATCCCATGTGTTGCCGTCGCCGCTTGTCCGGGTAAAGACACGCGACAAGGTTCCATCGGGGAAAGTACCATTCACTTGAACCCGTCCGTAATCACCGAAACCTGTACCAAGATCGACCGAAGGGCTTGACCAAGTAACAATTTCCGAAGTATATTCGGCGATCGTATTTTTCGGAAGTTGAATCGCTCCCGGTGTTGTGTAGTAATCAACGTGATTCGGGCGTATCGCCGTTTCGGTGTAGTATCGTGCAATCGTTGCGTCGTCCCATACATCAGCACCAACAGCGTAATACGCTTCGTCAATCTCCCCGTCAAACTTAACGTTTGCAGTTCCTGGCATATCACCAAGCGCGAATGAAGACGACCAACCAAGGTCAAAGTTCAGCGATTTAGCCGCGTTGTACATGACCCTTACCCCATTAATAAAGACTTCCGCCATATTCGGACGCGCGGTATCGAAACGAACGACGATATGCACCCAAGTATCTTCAACAAAATTAAACGCACTTGCTCCCAATCCTTCCGCCGTACCATTCGAATACATGTCAACCGCCGCCGCGGTCGTTGGGTGATACATACGAACATTAAGCATGGCGCCTTTAGTGGCGTCATTATTTAATGCGATATGGATACCGCGACTCGCGTTTGAACTGCTTCGGTTCGTTGCAATGATCCCGAACGTTTGCCCTCCGCTTGCAACAGTTTTAACGTCGTTTACCGTTGGTTTTGCCCAAACCGAAAGCATGTATTTACTCGACGCCGGGAAGACGACGGGGTTCGCGAACATGTGTCGTACTTTACCGAATTTGATCGCCTTCTTGCGTACCCCTTGTGTATAGTCAGCGGGCGTTATCGCCGTACCTATGACGTTGATATTGCCCACGTTTGCACCATCACCGTTATAAAAAAGAAGCGGATTAACGACATGATCGCCGTAACCCGCGCTAGTATCTTGAAAGTCTTCAATATTGGTGTAAAGGGCTTTTTGAGTTGCCATGATATACCGACCCCCTTTCTATTTGTTTATAGCCATGTGTCGCGAAATTGAACTTCAATATTCAAAATTCCGCCCGTTGAAGTAATGACGTTCGTTCCCGGTTCCAACGTTAGGAAGTCACCGAAAACATATGTGTAAGCCGCATTACCGCCTTGCTTCGCGGTGAACTCTTTGCAGTCAATAACTAAGGTTCCCGGTGCGTCAATCGTCAGTTCTTCAATAGACCCTTCCGGGTGTTTGTTCCGAATCGCGCCCTTGCTGCTCGCCGTTATCGTTAAGATCGGTCGGGCGACGTGTGTCCCATTGTGAACGACATTAACAGAAGAAGCGCCCGAAGACGTTCGTTCCGTTGTTGAATATCCGAATGGATCAGTACAAATTAGTTGAAGCGTGAACTTGCCGAATGTGCCGATTTGATCGACGGGCAATTGACCCGTCAGACGTGCGTAATACATTTTGTCGGGTTCATCGTCAAAGATAAGTTCCTTCGCGCCCCCGCGGGGATTTAACGCCCCGACAAGGTTACGAAGTTTTATTTGATAGTCCGCTTTTGAATCCGCTAGAATAACACAATCAAGTTCAATCGTTCGGGCGTCGAATTGGGTTCCAAAATCCCAAACCCCGTCACGCCCCGCGATTTCTTGATATTGGTCTTTCATAGGCGGCATAAGCGGAACGTTCTTCTTGACGACCGTTATCGACCATGTGTCGCTATGCTTGCCGCCGAAGTTGAATCCGTTAGCCATTTTTACCGCCCCCTTTGTCGGTCAGCGTTACGTTGAAGGTTGTACAATTCGGAAGAAATATCCCGAACGTCCCTATCGTCGCGAACCGTCATATTTGCAACTTGAACAAGCGGCGCGTTGTAGTTCGTTCCGCCCGCAGAAGCAGAACCCCCGCCTTCGCCTTCGAACATGCCCCCGGTGAAATGCCCCGGTGATACATTACCGATAGTCGGCGCCGTAACTTCCATACCCGATACACTGGCGTATGTGTCTTTGATTTGCTTCACCCCGGCAAGTACGTTGTCAACTAACGAAGGTGAATGTCGCTTGAACGGGTTAAGTTCAGTCATCCATTCTTTCGCTTGCATGACCTTATTCTTAATCCCGCCGATAAGCTTCGTCAGTGAACCCATTACGTTATCGTAAAGCCCGGTAAACGTTCCCTTCACGAAGTTGATCGCGTCACCGAAGCCGTTTTTCAGTAGATTCCAAAGTGCCGTAGCCTTTGAAGTAATACCGTTTGATACGTTTGTGAAGATCGCCGCGATTGCGTTCCATACGGTGGAGAACGATGCCTTGATCGCGTTCCAAATCGCCGTAGCCGACGCCTTGATTCCGTTCCATACCGCAATTGCAACGGCTTTGATAGCGTTCCAAGCAACGGTAAAGATAGTTTTATAGATACCTAGTACCGTCGTGAAGTACCACTTGATCGCATCGAATACCGCCATGAAAGCAATCTTCAAACCGTTCCAGATCGCTTCACCAACTGCCTTGATCGCGTTCCAAGTCGCGGTAAATGCCGCTTTCATTGCATCCCAAACAGCAATACCCGCCGCCTTGATCGCGTTCCAAGTAAGTAATAGGAACGATTTGATCGCATTCCATACCGCAAGGGTGACTTTCTTTACGTCGTCCCAATTCTTAATTACCCAAACGATCCCCGCCACAAGTAAAGCGATCCCGGCGACTATCAAAATAATTGGTGCATACGCCGCAAGGAATGAAATACCCAACGCATAGTTCGACGCGATCCATCCGATCATTGCAGGAACCAACGTCGCGATCGCTTGAACTCGAAGAATCGTCAAGTGTGCTACCCATCCGATCAATGCGGGCAGTAGTACCGCGGCAATAATCCCGGCAACCGTCGTAATTAACGTTTGGTGTTCCGTCATGAAGCCAATCAACGCCGTAACGCTTGTTACTAGCCCACCGATTACCGTCCCAAGGACGTCAAAGGTCGTACCAACGACGGCTTCAATCATCGGCATGTTAGCAAGTACCCAATCCGCTAATTTAGAAAGTATCGGGAGAACCTTCGCTTCCATGACGTCAGCGCCGAACGAAAGAAATTGGTTCTTAACCCGTTCCATCTTGTTCCCGAAGCTTGCTTCTAACGTTTCCCCCACGCGGGCAGTCGCGCCTTCAACGTTTTTCAACGTCCCCGTAGCTTCACCCATCGAAAGTACAACCTTCGACCCCAAGTCTTCCCACATAGAACCAAACAGGGAAACCCCAATTTCGTTTTGCTTCAATGGGTCTTTGATCCCTTTAAGTGATTTCATTACTTCGTCGAAAGCTTGCTTGCCTTGCTCACCGCCTTGACCGAACTTAGCCGCCATTTCATCAGCATTAAATCCAAGGTCTTGGAATGCGGCAACCGTCGTCTTGGAACCGTCCATTGTACGAATGTTAAATTCCTTTAGCGCGTCCCCCATTTTGTCAAAATTGAAAACACCTTGTTCCATCCCCTTCGCCATGATGTCGCCGAAGTCTTCGAATGACAGGCCCATTTGTGAAACGATCGGCGAATACTCGGTGAACGTATCAAGAAGATCGTCCGCCTTGTCCCCTGCTTGTTGTGCAAGTGCCGTCACCATATCGTTAGCTTGGTTGTAGTCAACGCCGAAGTTCTTCACGGCTCCCGATACCGCACGAATCGAGTCTTTAACATCAAACCCGAAGGCTTTCGAAAGGGTCAACGCTTGCGCCGCGGCTTCTCCTGCAAAGTCGCCCGTTTCACCTAGTTGCGTCTTAACTTGGGTCAATGCGTCATAGGCTTCGTCATAGTTTCCAAGCCCGTCTTCAAACAGTGAATCCGCGACCTCGTTCAACGACGTCATTTCTTCCGCAGTCGCCCCGGTAGCCATTTGCATTTTTGTTGCCGCGTTGTCTTGGTCGATCGCTACTTTCGTAAAGACGACGCCAAGCCCAACAGCCGCGACGCCAACAGCCGCAACCCCCGCCGCGACACCCTTCGCCATCATCCCCGCCGCACCCGAAAAGTCACCTAATTGACGTGACGCGTCATTAATTCCCCGACGAAAGTTATCGGCGTTCAATTGCAGTTGTGCGATAATAGTTCCCGCGTTCATCCCCTCACCCCCAAATAAAAAAGGAACCCGAAGGCTCCCTTAGTTGTTTTTTCGCTTTTCAGCGTTGTCGCTCATAAGCCGCTTGATTTCGTCCAACTGGCGAAGATCGTCAGATTCCATATGTTGCTTCTCGTAATATTTCCCGTCGCCATTTTGTACTTCTTTTTGAAGTTCAAGTATCAATTTCTTAGGGTCTTTGACGTGTGGGTTATGGATTAACGCAAGCAACCCAAGCCGATCATTGACCTTTTCCTTTCTAATCCGTGTCATGTAATATTCGATTTCGTCAGGATAGACCGACATAAGTATTTCTTGCTTCGTCCATCCGTAAGCCGACGACAACGCGTGTACGGCGTCAAATATCCATTCATCGGAACCCGCGCGGGATACGGTTGTTACTTCTCCCCGCGGGCTATCGCGTTTTTTACTGTTTGAATGACCTTCGATAGATTGTTCACTTCATAGATTGCTAGGAACAAAGCAACGCCGCCATCAAGTCCAATTTCCGGGTCGTTCATAAGACGTGTCTTGTCCATACCCGAACCGATCGCGATAATGTCAACGACTTGTTCCCATGACTCGGCAATTACGCCAAGCAAGAACATGATCGCTTGTTCATTGTCATCGGTGTTGATCCCTTGGACGTCCTTCAATGCAGAAGTCGGAAGTTTTTTCAGTGCTAGAAGAAGCTTCGCGTATTGACCTAACGGTAATTTCGAAACCTTGATTACTTCCCCACCAATTACGACTTCCTTGACGATCGGTAACGCTCTTTCAATTGCTTCCATGTTACGATTCCCCCTTTCGTTTAAGTAACGGCTATCCGTTCGCCCCTTATGTCGCAAAATTGACCGCTAATGTGACGCGCAGCCATAAACAAAAATAAAGCCCGAAGCGTCAATTGAACGCAACGGGCTTCGAAAGATTATTTAGTAACGGAAGTATCGCCGATAGAAGCAAGAAGGTTTCCGTCTTCTTTCGTGTCGTCAATCAACGCCATAAATTCGACTTCATACACGGTCTTTTCATCGACCTTGTACGGCAAAGTAATTTCCGATACGATAACCGCTTTGTGAAGCGTAATATCGTAAGACTTGTCCGATTCCAAAAGGAACGTCGGGTGAAGCGTCAACGTTTGGGCGCTTGCAGAAAGGCGCTTGCCCGCAGTCGATCCGATCGTTAGAACTTTCTTTGCGGGTGTTGACGCGTCGGTTACTAGTGTTGCCGTCGGGATAGCGTTTTTCAATTTTTCAAGCGTGACTTCCGCCAAAGGAACCTTTACCGTAACAGCTTCCCCGGTCAATACCTTATCGACAACAGTCGAACCGAAGGCGTCAACCATTACGTCCGTGTATTCTGGTGAATACGAAAATTCGCAACCGCCGTCAGTGTGACCCAAAGGTTCCTCACCGAACGTCAGCTTTTGAACGCCAATTTGTACATTACCTAATCCGCTAACTGCCATGATTTATTACCCCCTTATTTGTGGTTTTCTTTTCTTTGATTTCGATCGCAAGTCCGCGACCAATGAAATAAACGGCGCTTTCTTTCGGAAGGTCAACGGTTTCGCCAACCGAAATATCCTTGCCGTTCAGTATGAAGCGTTCGCCCGTCGGTACGTTTTGAATTTTAACTTTCAAAAAGTATCACCCCCTTGAAGGGCTTCATTTTTACAATTCAACTAGCCCTTAGTTACACAAGAAAAATTCAAAGAATAAATTGGTCGCCCGTTCTCGTCGTCGCCGATGTAAGTCGGTTCGGATTGGTTCGACATGCAGGATGCAATGAACGTTTCCCCAACGTTGAAGAACGTTGTACCGTGTAGCAGCCCGAACAATTTTTGTGCGTTTTCTTCTGCTGTATTCGGGTGTTTAGCACGAACCAAGATTTGAAAGCTTGGTGACTTAACCCCGATCGTATACTTGTCCGCCGCACCGCCCCCGGTCAGTTTTACAACCACGCAATCGTCGGCAGACTTCGCCGGGAACTTGTTCGGGTAATACTGCAATGGGACACGACCGGATAAGTATTGAATCAGATCAATTACTTGCATAAGATCAACCCCCGATTTCTCGTTTGATTTCGTCGGCGATATGTTTCAAAATCGCTTCTTCTTCGCCCTTCATCGGACGTTCAAGATATTTATTACCAACGTTATAATGCTTGCCCGACCAACCCGTTGTTCCCGGTCGTGCGCGTGACCCTTCACCAAGGTTGTATTCGCCTTCGTGCATTTGAAGGGCGTAATTATGCCCGTTCTCTTGTACGAAGTAGGACACCGCGGCTTTGATCGTCCCACGCGAAACGGTTACTTCCCGTGAATGGGCTTTGTGAAGAATACCTTTATCTAGCGGTGCAATGTCGGACGATATACGAATGATTTCGTCGATGCTATCGTTAACGCCACGCTTGCCGCCCTTCTCAACCGCGGTATCGGTAATCCGCAAGTTCCGAATCAATTGACTTATATCAATGTCCAGATCGAAAGAATCCGCCATTAGACTTCCACCTTCGTATATTGTGCCGTTGCGGATAGATCGCGCTTAACCGCTATGTTGACGGGTACAACCGATTTTGATTCGCCGTCAGGATAAGACCATTCAAGGATATCGTCGTAATCTACTTTGACGTATCCCTTGAAAAGAATAGTCGCGGTCGAAACGACTTCTTCGCCGTTGGCGTTCTTCGTCTTCTTCGTTTCCTGGCGTATATTACAAGGCAAGGTTACACGTTCCCCGGCGACCGGAACGCCCCAAGCATCCAGACCGTCGGCTTTCGTGATCGTAGCGCAATGATTTAACGGAATCATGACCAATCCCCCAAACCTTTGACATATTTATTACTCGAAACCAAGTACCCACGGCGTCCAGACGTTGACCGCCCGATACGACGTCCAAGTATCGAAATTACGTCAGGTGCAATTGATCGGTTGACTTGTGCGAACGATAACGAAATTCCGTCAACGCTAATACTCGTTGCCCCTTGTTCAGCACGACGAACAGAATCGTCAACCCGCAGAATCCAAAGCGCTTGTTCAAATACGGCTTCGTCAGGAATCGCCCTTGTGTATTGGCGTGTTAAAACATTCATGGCATTATTCAACGCCCGTTTCTTCTTCGTTTCATCAGCGTTGCGCCACTCGTCAGCATTAACAACGTTATCGTTAAAGTACGTTTCGGCTTCCGATACTTCAATTGTCATAGGTTCACCCCCAAGAAGATAAATAAAAAAGACGCCGCCGAAGCGACGCCTTTCGTTTTTCGTATTACATGTATTAGTTGCTCGGTGCAATCACGAAGCCCAAGTTGTAGTATTTGCCGTTGTTAGCCTTCACGACACCAAATACTTGTTCGCCGGGGTGATCGGTTGCTGTCTCGCTCCATTGCGTTATTGACCACGTTTTACCACTTGGGTTCTTTGTCGGGGTCGGTGCATCAACGCGCATGAATGATGTTGGCATGATCGTCGAACCCTCGATACAACCACGATCATTGAAGAAAATACATTCGTAATAGTTCGTGTTGAATGGGTTGGACATATTACGTGCGCCAAATTCACGGGTAAACTTTCCGGGTGCTTGTGGGTCGGAAGCCTTTGTTGCTGTGAAAATCGGACGTGCAATGTTCGATTTACCAATGTAATATTCCGTACCGTTCAATGTCGCCCAAGCTTCGACTTCCAGAACCATACCAGAAGTAACCGCGTTACTATCGTATAATTCAACGCTTGTCGAACTGGTAGCACTGGTAAAGTTTCTTACGCTCTTAATCACGCCGTCAGCGATAATGTGTGTACGGAAACTGGAATAGTTCTGTGCCGCGGAACCAAGTCCGTCAATGAAAATCGTTTGGTGCGGTTTCGCACTTGTTAACCCTTTAATTGCTTTTACAGTTGCCATTAATAAACCACCTCGTAAATTTGTTTTGTTAAGGTCGGGCGACTTGCGCCGCCGTTCCTTACGAATCACTATGTCGCTTGCGGATCGCTATTTGTGACATTAAGCTTCGTCTTCTTTCTTCCGTCGATTACGCTTCGGTTCGTCCTCGTTACCTTTCGGTGCTTCCTTCGCAACCTCAATGATTTCATAACCCATTTGGGCAGCGATACGACGACCAACCGCTTCGTCTTCGAATATCCCGACACCCTTAATGAATTGAACGCCACCGCGGACGCCATCAAAGTTCTTGAACCCTACTTTTACACTGATTGCCATTTGTATAACCTCCCGTATAAACAAAAAAGAAGCCCGCCGCGTTAGTACGCAACGGGCAATTCTTTTCGTTATGATTATCGTAAGATACCTTTCAAACGTGCCGCCGCCTTCGGATGGAATTTCGCCATAGAAACGTACCATTCGATACGTGTACGGTATACCGGAAGTGTGTCAAGTTCTCCAAGATCGCGGACGCTTACGCCGCCGTTTTGTAGACCGGAAACCGCGTCCATCGCACCGAATTTAATCGCATAGATGTCGCCCCCATTAGTTGCGTCAATTGGAAGAAGTTCGTCTTCGACTGTGCGAATTTGAACGTCACCGAACATTTCGATTGGACGACCGAAGCTATCCTTGCCGACTTGTACATAATGCGTTTGACCTTCAAGCAATTTTTGCAATTCACGACGCATTGCTTTACCCATGAACAAGGCATCAGCACCGCCGTTAACTTGGTCAAGCAACGTATGCAAAGCGTTCAACGTTAGCTTTCCGCCTGTACCGCCAAGTTCCGTATCCGTGTTGTCGAGTTCTTGCGAAGTACCGACAAGACGCGCATCCAGACCGTCAAATCCAATCGCGATATGGTTTGCATCAGCCGCCGCCGCCGCGTCACCTTTGAAGAATTGCTTAGTAAACTGTTTCGCCAACGCCTTCGCTTTCATTTGCGTATGGATTGCGCGAATTTCATTTACGTTACCGCGTGTGTTGACAATAAAACGATCGACGTCGCTGTCTCCACCAAGGATAACCAAGCTTTCGAAACGTTGCTCAACTTCGCCGCTTGAAGCGGTGTATCCCGCGTTAACGTCACGGAATGCGATACCCGGAAGGGCTTTTTCAACGTTGTACTTGTAACTGTTACCAGATACGTCCATGAACGGAAGCATTTCAAGGATTGGGGAAGATTGAGCGAAAGTTGTAATTACGCCACGTTGCAATGTGTCCGTAGACAAAAGCGCGGCTTGTGATAATGTCAAAGTCATTAGGTGTACCCCCTTTAGGTTTCTGTTTTTTTGGAAAACAAAAAAGGCGCCGTTTATGGGCGCCCTGCATTTTCGTATTTATTACTTGCTACCGTATCCCGAAAGCATCATTTGCAATGGGTCAAGCTTCGAAACGTCAACAGTTTGCGTGTTGCCCGGATTCGTCGCACCCCCAAGCGGTTTTTGCTCGGTTTCCTTTTTACCGAAAAGACCTTTTGATTCCGCGGCGTTTACCCAAGCAAGTTTTGCTTCTGGCGTTAGGTTCGCCGGGACAAGATCGCGAAATTCTTCGGGAATGTCTGCAAGCTTTGATTCAAGAAGTCCGTTAATAACGCCTTCTAGTGATTGCACACGATCATTAGCCGTCTTTGCGTCGCCCTTAAATTTGTCAGCGTCGCCTTTCGTCTTGTTGTACAGGGATTCAAATTCGCCCTGTTTTTCCTTAGACTTAGTTTCGTTGTCTTCCTTGTCTTTCAAGATCGCGTCAAGTTGATCTTTGACGGTTTTGTAATTTCCATTGATTTCGTCGAATCGACTCTTAGGAATCATATGTTCCTTTTCACCTTGACCATCTTTCGCGTCCGATCCTTGGTCGCCGCCTTTGTCTTCTCCGCCGTCAGTACCGCCACCCTCCGCGCCTGTATCAGCCGCAAAAAGCTGCAAATTCATAGGTAAACCAAAACGATTAATAAACATATCAAAGTCCCCCTTGCCTTACGCTTGTTATCGCGGTTGCGTCCGCTAGGCAATAGTATTTAGCGACCTAATTGACCGCCTTCATAATTACCATTCGGCTGTAAGGGGGTTTGACAAGTATCCTACCAATATTTTTTTAATTATTTTTTAATGCTGCAAGTTGGCGTTCGTGCTTCGCCCGGACAGCTTCGGGAAGAAGCCAAATGTCACGAATCGGCGTAACCTTATGCTTACAATTGGGGTGAAAGATTTTATTCGAACGACGAAGTTCCGCATACGTTGGGTATCCCGGTGTTAAGCCGTTCATTGAAATAACCATTCCTTCATAATGACGACAAGCGTCCTTTGCGCCGTTGTTCGATATGATTGCGAGATCCACGCCGCGTTCAATAGCTTCGGTACGTGTTCCTTCGATGTGTGATTGCGTCAGCTTGGTTCGAACAACCATATCGGCGTATGTTGCTAGATTCCACTTACGACCCTTCTTATCGACAATACCAATGAAGCCTTCCGCCTTAACCCGATCGGAAAGGCCTTTCTTAGTCAACGTTTCAACGATCGCCTTCGACGTTGTAACACGTCCGGTTGCTTCAAGTGCCTTTGCCCGCATTTGATCGCCGACAACTTCACGAACCATCGACTTAACTTTGCGTTCCGTGTTTTGGGTCGCAAGAAGAAGGTCTTGGTACGTGTCGGCAACAATAGCTTCAATCGTTTCTTTCGATAGCATAGAAAAAGCGGCAAGGGACGCGGCTTCTTGCATAGTCCGGGCATCCCCCAACGCTAGAATTGTCAGTGCTTGTCCATCGGTAAACGCTTGGTTAATTGTTGCTTCGACCCAAGCCTTCGTTTCAACGTCTAGTTCCCGCAGGATAAACGAAATTTGCGAAAGGATTGATTCCATTTGAAGGCGGGTTACTTCCGACCCGTTCCCGTAGGTCGAAAGTTGAACAATCCGATCAACAATTTGCTGAAACGAAGACTTGTAAACCCGAAGGTATTTCGCTATGTCGCGATCATAGTCCGGGTCGGGAAGGTTCAAGTTCGGTTTCGGATTGTCCGCCATTATTTAGCCCCCTTGTCGCCCTTGTTCCGGTTGTCAGCGACCGCGACCTTATCGTTTGGGTCGTCAGGCCCGATGTCTTCCGGGTCAGCTTCTTCGTTGAAGATCGAAGGGGAAACGGCGTCGCGTTCGGCTTGCGCGGAAGCTTCGTCGGTGATTCGCTTCATTTCCTTTTCGGCTTGTTCTTCCGTCAGGTTCTTCAATTCCATAAGCGCGGTTTTCTTCGAAAGAATGCCCGACCCGGTCAGCAACGCATAAACGTTGGCTTGTTCCGTATCGTCCTTCGGTAGACCATCTTTGAAGTGAATGATCGGGTCGAATACTTGGAAGCCCGGATTCTTAATCGACAATTGTGTTTCCAGAAGTTGCGCGATAAGCAAGACTTCCTTCAATCCCTTGTCGTAGAACTGGCGCTTACGGTTGATCTTCGAAAGCAAACTATTCATACGGAACTTAATCGCAAGACCGGACGAACCGGATGTACCACCGTCGCCGCCACCAAGAACGACTTCGGGGATTTCAGAGGTCGCAAGCAATTGTTGAATCAACATTTTCAGTTCTTCGAACGCCGCTTGAAGTTGACCGTTCCAAGTGATGTATTGCGGCGGAATATCGTCTTTACCCATAAGTTCAAAGACCTTATCACGACCAACAACGAATGTTGGCATTCCGTTTTCGTCTTCCCCTAATGTCCCGGTTGGAACAGCAATCGCGGGGTCAGCGTGTTTGTCCAAAATGTCAACGATCTTAGAAAGGCGATTGTTGATTTCGTCAAAGATCGCGTGATGTTCCGTCAGGTCGTCAAGCCCTTCCCAATGATCGTCAGTTGCGAAGTTTGGTACGTGAACGACCAGCGGCATAGGTACACCCGTTTCGATCGTCTTACGCGCTTCGATGATTTCAGCGTAAATCCGATGTTCAGAAACCGAACCGTCAACGTTTTGTCTTGTCGGGTTCATTCGGAATTGAGAATACTGGATTTGCCCCGGATAATGTGACTCGACGTGAAGAATGTATTCCCGACCGTTCGTGTCTTTTACTTCAACCGGGAAGGCGATATGATAGGCGAAGATTTCATTGACGTTTCCCGGCATGGTTTCCGGGAATACGTAAGAAGCTTCTTGGTTCTCGATTACCACCCGGAAAGGGTCAGCCGCCATTGGAACCGCGCCGCCGTATTTTTGCGCCCAACGGATTTTATAGAAGCTATCCCCCCGGTACGCGTTACCGATCGCCGATTGATAGTTTTTGATATTCAAGTGATTAGTCGATATATAACGTTCAAGCGCCTTTTGTTCTGGCGACTCGTCTTCCTTGCCCGCTGAATACATAGGCGTTTCACCAAACAGAAAGTCAGCGGATTTCTTGACGATAATCCCCGGAAGGTTTAGCGACATGTATACAACTTCCTTCACCGAACCCGATAGTCGATTTTGGATATTTTTGAATACGTCATAGTGTTCGCCCTTGAACAATTTCTTGTTTTCGGCGTAACGACGGATTCGGTTTTTATGTGCTTCTGGCGGATATGTCGCGCCGATGCTAAACAACCCCATAGACCAATTCCCCCTTTATCGCGCCCGAATTAAAATTGTGAAAGGCGCCTTATAAGTTAAAGTTCAACCGAAGGGGTTCAATACAAGGATTTCAGAAACCGGCTTTTTTGAATATTGAAGATCAAAGTAAACAAAAAAAGAAACGCCCACCCCGAAGGGAAGACGTTCAGTTTGGGACACGAAGAATTATAGTCCATTGGGTTTTTTATGATACGTTCGGCGACCGCCGCGGGCGCATAGATCGACAGCCATTTGGGTGGCGTCAGGAAGGTCGTCATTTGTTCCGCCGGGGAAAGATTCAAGTTGTTCCATTAGAAGCCGCATATGGCGCATCAGGCGTATCACGCCATTTTCAAATAGCGGTTCCAACGATTCAATCCGTTCTTCTTTCTTCGTGCGGGACACGACGGCTTTCAGCTTAGTCGAATAGATTTTTTCTTTCGGTAGCCGTTCGCGTAACTGGCGGTAAAAGTCCGCTTGGAAGGCAACGGTTTCGACGGCGCATATCTTAGGCTTGTATTGCTTGATCTTATCGACAAGGACGTTCAACGCTTCATGTGCGGGAATCTTCTTCGCGAAGGCGTCCAGAACGTAAATAATTCCCGTCCGTGGATCGCGACCGATCGTTACAATCGCGTTATAGTCAGAACGATTGTTTTTACCCATAGCCAAATCCCACGCCATGAATATATCAAGCTTCTTCGTCTTCAATTCCCCGTGTTCAAAGAACTGGAACATTGATTGCTTGAATATTTGCGACTCTTCGTCGATCGGGTTATTCATGAACTCGGAACCGAAGGCTTTCGACCCCATGTTGACCTTCTCCATGATTAAATTCACGTAAGACCAACGACCGTCCCATAATACCCGGACGCCTTCCTTCATGGCTTCTTCGTTTTCTTCATAGAAGGCAAGCGCGGCTTCCTTACGATTCGGAATATCTTGGTTCCGAATGATTTCTTCGAATTGTTCCCAAAGGTCTTCACGGTTGGGCGGGTCAACGATCGCCGCGAACTTCTTCGATTTGAAGTCGGCACGGTTCAAAACGTGGTTTAATAATCCGTCAGCGTGAACCATCGTACCCATGTAAACAATTGCGGTTCGTTCGGGGTCGCCGATTGGAATAATTGTCTTTTGTAACCAATCGTGATTTTTTTCCCGAAGTTCCGCCGTATTCGTATTACGCGACGATTCCAAGTCGTCCAGTATTACCAAGTCAGGTCGGGCGTTACCATTACGGGAACCCCGAAGTTGTTTACCCATCGACGAAGCTTGAACAAGAATACCGTTCATCGTCAGGAACGCTTCTTGATTGTCCCGGTCGTTCATTGCCTTACGTGGGGACAATACTTCCCCGAAGTCGGCGCGAAGCTTCTCGTTGAATTTCAATTGATCGGCAACCCATTCGATAAACTTCTTTGCCGCCGTATCGGTTTCGGAAATGATAAGAATATATTTCCGTTTGTCATATACGATTTGATGGATCGGAAAGCAGTTAGACAGGTATGCGGATTTTGCATGACCCCGTGGCGCCGCCCAACAAATACGCTTATTTATTTCTTCGGAAGAAACGACATTCAACGTCGCGCATAGTTCCCGGTGAAAGTCAGGCGCATCGTTCAGCGTGACCCCAACAGGAATCAAGTTTTGCTCGTTTATCGGGTTTTCAGCATCCGAAAAATACGTATACATAAATAGAAGAACGTCATTTTCGCAACGATCGACGCGCATAAGCCGATCAAGTTCGATAAGGTCGACGCGTAGTTTCTTTTCGTGTGCCGGGGTTCCTTTCTTCTGGCGAACCACTTCACGAAGAAGCCGCGCCCGTTCCTTTATTGTGCCAATTCGCCGCTTGCGTTCATCAGCGTTAGTTATATCAAAAGCCATGTTGCACCCCCTATACGTCCCCGTTTCGCCGGGGTTCTCGTATTGGTTGAACTGTACAAAGCCCCATATAAACAAGAAAAAAGCGCCAACCCCGAAGGATTGACGCTAGTTTTGAATATTGAACTACAATTAAGCCGTATTGATTGCGTAGTTCAGTGGGTGAAGCGTAAAGTTAATCGAAGCGTACCTTACGTTTGCGGCACCATAAGTGTATGGCGAACCAGATGTAGGGGTATAACCCGAATTACGAACGCCGACACCCGTTGCAGAAGCCGGAAGACTTGAATCCTTGGTGTATCCATAGCCCTGTCCGAACGAAATTTTGTTTGGCGCACTAATAGTTGAATTAAGCGTCCCGGCTTCGTTGTAAACCTTCACGTCAGAACGAAGTGAATAGTTCGAACCGAAGTCAGGTGTACATATACTGTACTGGTCGCAATTGTGATGATGAATACGACGAATTATTTCCTGCATGCTACCTGTTGCGGTTCCCGTCCAGATCGAAATAGTTGACCAATATTCGGAAAAGCTTGCATTGATCGCCTTTATTGTCGCCCAACGGCTTCGCGTTCTATCCCAAGTATAGAACTTAGCAATATCGTTTGCATCTTTCAGCAAAAGTTGACCGTCGTAAATCGGTACTTTATTTCCCGTTACGGAATCGGTAATTTCTGCATCCTTCGTTTCTGCTTGCGTTGATTGGTATACATATACCCACATTTAGCAAACCCCCATTGTTGCGTATTTAAAGTCAGGCAGTTTGTCGCCGCCATCCCTTACGATTACTTATGTCGTGTAAAGATCGCCTTTTGTGACGCCTATATATAATTAGGCAGCTACCTATAAAATCAATGGTCGAAATAAAAAAAACGCCCACTCCCAGGACTCGGGTACAGGCGTCTAGAATAAGAAAAAAGGTTATGAAGAAAGGCGTTGACCCTTCTTACATAACCCTATGTCGATATACGGGAATCTCAACGGCTTCTTCGAACTTTGCGACCGTGTTACGTTATGCTTACACTATCGTACCCCGTTAGTTCAACAAGTTATTTTAGTTCTCCCGTCTACATTGTATACGGCTTTCTTTTCCAGAAATACCTTTTTGGATTGTAACTTTATTTATTTTAACACCATTTTCTGGAGTATCCGTCAACGTAATATGAATTCTATCATAAGGAACGTCACCATGATGTGCACCATAATTTAACGCACTTGCATGAACGATATGTCTTCTTGTATCGCCATTTATTCTTTCAATTTTATCTGTTTTTGGACACATAATAAAGTCTGAGTAAGTTTTGTCGAGGTAGGAAAAATATCTGGTAAATAAAGTTTCTTCAAGCAACTCTTCTTTGGGAGCTCCAACACTTTCATATTTCCACCCAACTAAGAGCCAATCATATAGCTCAAGTGATTTTAATCGAACTTTTATATTATTTTGGGTATAAATAACCTCACCATCTGCTATTGTGCATGTCTTTTTTTTGTTTTCAGAAATACAATTATAGGCAGGTTCAATAACTGCAATATCCCCGTTTTTCATTCTTATTTTCAATTTGGAGATGGGGGTTTTATTTAACTCTAACTCAGTTGGTCCTTCGGTAGGATTCGATGTGGTTATCCATTTAACAACCTTACTGATGATTACTTCTTCATATCCATCACTTTCCTTAAATAAACGAGAACCCCCATATATACGGTTTGCTTGAATAGATAATACATCCTCTGTTTTTAATTTTGGTTGAATACTTGCCGTTGCTAATTGTATCGACGAAAATAGTCCAGCAAACACCATGTATATTATGACTAACTTTTTCACTATTTTTACGCCACCTTTGGAAGTAGTATTGTAGGTATTTTACCCTTTGAATTAAACTAAATTCCAAAATGACATTTATAAACCAGTCAGTATATAAAAAAAGTTCGCCATTTGACAGCCTCTGTTGCTCCATTAACCTGTCCGTTAGCGTAACGAAGGGCTGCTGTTTAGCCCCCTCATGAAATTGAACTATCGTGTTCCTTTAGCTTAATAAACAAAAAGGAGCAGCTCCTGAGACAAACTGCTCTTCATTATTAAACTATAGTATTCGTTAGTGAAGTATAATCCCAGAATAATACTCGGCACTCCTTGAACAATTAATAATTAATGATTTTCCCTAATCCTTTTAGTGCCTCAAATATTTTAGTATCTCCTCTAGGATCCTGATTATTTAAATAATTTATATTGTAAGTATCAATATCACTTCTTTTAATCCACAAAGAAGTGATCCTCGGAATATCAATAGGATTAAATTGAGAAGAATACCCAGACCAGAACATCCCTAGATATATTCTTTCATTTCCCACAACTACAACAAAAGGTTTACCGTTTGCTGGTACTTTCGCTTCTAGCTTTCCCTCTAAACTAATGCCTTCCTTCATTGTAAATTCATGTTCTGTCCAATTGTATGTTTTAATCTCCTTGTCGGTAAGCACAGGTATCGTTTCTAATGGAAGATCATCAAGCCTTTTACTTATAGCTTCGGTTGTAGATAAGTCTTTAACCAAATAAATTGAGAATTCATTAACAGCTCTCTCCTTATTGCCATTATTACAGCCGACAATTAGGAAAAGCATAACATTCAGAATTACAAATAATTTTATTTTAGATGCTATCATAAGAACCCCTCTCTTTAATTTAGACACTCATAACAGTATAGACGTTATATATTTATAAAGGTTTGATTTTATGGCATTTCATCCAAGATTAATATTTCTGTTGCTCGACTATCCTGCCAGTTAGCTTAGTAAAGCTTCCCATCATACTCTATTCGAACTCGATCGCTTCAACCGCCTTCGCTAGTTCCTTCATTGAAGACGTTACATAGATTCGTGTCGTTTCGATAGATTCATGACCCAACAATTGCGCCACGGCTTCAAGACGTCCGTTCGTTTGATCGGCTACTTGCTTACCGAATGTATGGCGAAGGTGATGCACCGTAAAGTCAACGCCCGATTCCTTCGAAAGCTTTTGTGCAACGAACTGTACAGCGCGTTCCGTCATTTTGCTTTGACGCTCGGATATGAATACGGATTTCGAATCGCTACCCCGGACGCCAAGATATTCTTTAACCGCATGTTGCGTCGATTTGCCGAAAGGAACCAACCGGAACTTCCCGAACTCGTCGCCTTTACCGGATCGAACCGTTAACATTCCGTTTGCCCAATCCAGATCGTTAAGTTCCAGATCGCAAAGTTCAGATACGCGCAGCCCGCAGTTAACCAACGTCATGATAATAGCTTTGTCGCGGATCTTCTTCGTCATGCCCGCGTTGGATTGCGTTTCGGTAGCGGTCAAGATACGGTTCACTTCGGAACGATCCAACCACTTAACGGTATTTTGACGTTGAACCGCTTTGACCTTCTGCTTCGTTGCCGGGGACGATTGGATTACGTTTGTTGCCGCTAGGTATTCGAAGAATTTACGTAATGATACAATACGACGATTTGCCGTTGCGGGCGCTCCACCCGAAGTTTTCAAAAATTGTACGTATTTTTCAATGTCCTTTTCTCTGGCAGATTGTACCCCCGTCCCCCCGGTAGCCCCTTCGCCTTTTGAATCTTGCGCTTCAATCCATGTAACAAAGTTATTTAAGTCTGCACGGTATGACTTGATTGTATTGATAGACTTTCCGTCCTTGCTTAGTGCGTTTATGTATAATTCAATTGCTTCGAATAGTGTAGTCATTATGTAAAACCCCTTATCTATATTATATGATGTATAATTTATAGTGGTATCGCGATGAATTACCTTTATTATACGATGTATTCATACGTATGTCAACATAATTCATCGTATAATTCACATTATGTGATGTATTATACAGATAGATATACATAAGGGTTATTATTGAACGTCAACATTCAAAACGTTAGGGTGTACGAATGATAGGGGTACATATAAGGGGGGGACGTATAAAGGGGTGCGTACATGGGGGTCGTATTACATAGGCGCGTGTATGGCGCGAACAATATGCGGGGGGGTCGTGTTTAAGCCCCCCGGTATATTATTCTACTTCTATATCATCGTCAAGCAAACGCCCAAGTTCTGCAATATCCCGTTCGATAGAATCGGTATCTCGCTTGTCGTCGATTGTTTGCGTGATTTCCTGCCTTTCGATCATTAGTCCGCTAACCTTATACAATAATTCGATCGCCTTGATATTGCCGCCTTTAGCGATTTGTACATGCGCCTTGAAGACGTCAGGCAGTTCGTCACGAATGTTCGCAAGGGCGCGTTCTGTTATTGCCTTCTTGAAGTCGGGCTTGTCACGCCAACGCATAAGCGTCTTAGAAGTGACGCCTACCTTCTCCGCGATTTCTTCATACGTGAAACCGCCCCTTTTCGGTTGGGACAAATATTCAATTGCGCGAAGTTGCCGTTCGTCGAAATTTTCTAGCATGGACATATCTTTTACCCCCCACGGATTTTGAACGGAATCCGTATCGTATATTTTAACGTTGTTTTTCAACGTCTTCGTATCGCCTTCAATCGCTTGTCATTACTGGACTATTCAACGTTTTGGGTACACGAAAAAAGACGCATTTCAGCGCCTTCGTATCGCAATACATAACGTCAGGCCCAATGTCTAATTCACCGTTCCAGAACGCCGTATATCGTGATTCCGGACATAGCTGCTTAACTGTGCCTATTCGTGTATTAACGTTCCTTAACGAAGCCTTATCGTCTTCGTAACGTCTTCGTAACGCTTTTCATCGTCACTTAACGTCGTTCCCTTATAACTTAGTATTGTATGTTAACGTATAGATACGGCTTCGCCGTAATGTTTTCTTCTTTACTAGTTCTTGTTAAATCTTTTATTCTTCGTGTAAAGGAACGTTGACAATACAATGTAATCAAACGTTGACTTTAATCGTCAAGGATCGGTTACAATCGTACAATTGTCGTGATTCCTATACAATCGACTTTTACGTTCTATCGGCTTAGTCGTAACCGAACGAAGCATTTACGCGGGTCGCTTCGTCGCCTTTCAGATCGTCAGGGGTCGCGATTCCCGAACGTCTTACGTTAGGCGGAACAATAGGAAGGCACAATAAAAAACCGCCTTCGCGTGTCCCAATATTCCATTACGGAAGATATCGTTTGGACGCCGAAGGGCGGTTTCTTTTGCCTTACATTATTCCATTAGACCGAAGCGGTCGGATACAAGGTTATTCTTCTTCTTCTTCGTCTTCGTGGTAACCAAGCTTCTCCATAACTTCGGCGCGGGCTTCCCCAACGTTTCCGCCTGTCTCAACTAAAAGATCAAATACCCAATCCAACGCGGAAATTTGACCCCCAATGTACGCGGATCTAATCGAGTCCCCTTCGTTCATAGCCCGTTCTTGTTCTTCCGTCTTTCCCTTTTGGTTAAGTTCGATTGCCGCGAATAAATTACCGATCTCGTTAACCATCGCTTCGTTATCGGATTCGATTATTTTATACGCGTCCTTGAATGGCATTTCGTAACCTTCAAAGTTTACTGTTTGAATTGTCATGGTGTCGTTCCCCTTTTCGTATCATATGCGTTATTATGTCGCAAGAAAGCCCGCCAATGTGACGGGCAATCAGCATTTACATATTTTTCAGTATTTCGGCGTAACCTTGGTCATTCAACTTGAAATTCTTATGCGCGTCGTATGCACCGAATCCACCATTGAACGCCCATGTGTATTCCCAACGCATCGTTCCATTCGTTCCCGGTGTAGCGAACCCCAACGTTTCAAGCATCTGCATGACTTCCGCCTTCTTAATGCCTTTGTCAGCGACAAGCCTTTTAATCGCTTTGCTTACCGTCATTCCATCGACTGCTTCCGGAAATGCTTCGACTTGACCCCCACGCGCAACATTTAACGTTTCGGTCTTTTCAACGGTCGGCTTTTCAACGTTGACCGTCGTATTCTGGCGTTCCGGTTGTGCGATCGTTCCCCCGGCAATCAAGCGGGTAATCTCGGCTTCGTGTTGCAGACGTTGAACCTTCAATTCTAGTTCAAGAATACGATCGTGGGCGTCCTTCGGCATGAAGCGATCACCCATCGAAGCGACGATTTGACTTACAACTTCTTGAACGTCGATTTCCTTGCCGCCTTCATATTGGACGATCTCGGAAACATTCTTTTCAACTTCGATGAAGTAGCGACGAACCTTCGTACCCATTTCGGAACTTTCAAGCATGGCAAGTTCTTTCGCCATTTCAACGGTCAACCAATATTCAGTTCGGGTGTTCAGAAGGTTCGTGTTCTCCCGTTTCATAATTTTATGTTCTCGGACGAAATCGGACGTTTCTTTGAATCCGTATTTCTTAATTCTGTTTTTGATCCAGTCCGTGTAATGCTGCAAGCTTCCTAGTACGTCGTGAAGTTTACGGGCGTTAACGGCTCTCATTCCGTTTTCCAACGGCTCTATTGGTAGAAGCATTTCAAAGTTACTTTCGTGTTTAATCTCGTTTTCGACTAGCGTTAATTGTGTGTTCATGTATGACACAACCTTTCATTTATGTTGTTGTTTACTTGTTAACTTGTTTTGATATTCTTAGTATAACCCAACGTTCGACGTTCGTCAACATGTTTACTTGTTTTTATTCTCAACGTTCATTAGACGAAAAAAGAACGCTGTTCAGCGTCCCCATACTTCGCGCATAGGAAGGTATTTCACAATAAGCGAAGAAGTATAACATGATAAATTATTATTAAGGGGTCTACTAAAATGCGATTAAGCGAAATTGAAAGATTTGCAAACTGGGGAATGTGCGTTAAATTCGTTGGATCAGATAACCTCGATGATTTACTTAACGGGGAAATATATATGAGTCCCGTCCAAAAGTTTATTGACCAAGAATTGAAAGAAAAAATTCGCGGGCAAGGTGACAAAGATGAAGCCGCCCATGTATACGGGGTGCAGAACGTTCGATTGATTTCCGAAGAAACAGGGGACGTCTTCGCAACAGCCGCATTTGCAACCGTAAGGGAAAGCTCACCCGTAGGGGGAAAGATTCCTGTTTTTTGTTTCACTAAATTCACCGCTAATGACTTCGAAGTATATGAATACACGGAAAATTATATTAAGTTCGGATTAGCTATCCCGAAAGAAGAAGAAGATGAGTTCCTTTCTAAGTTTGGTAACAAAGCCGTCATCCTCCCGTCAAACTTCGTCAAACGTATCATTGAAGTCGTAGATGTTACCGATGATTTTTGCCTAGTTGCAGATGCTAAGTATTCAGACAGTTCAATTGGAATAGTTAAGCAAAGAAAAGAAGATTTCGACGAAGGACGGATTGACCTTGTTTTGTGGAAAGATATTTTCTTCAAATACCAAAGGGAAGTTCGTTTTACTTTCTCAACTAGACTAACAGACGTACCGTTCAAATACGGAATTGGAAGTATCCGCGCGGATAGTATCGTAAAAGACACGAAAGATTTTTTTAACGGATATTTTGACGTGTATCTTAACGAATAGCATAAAGGACACTTCTCAGCGCCCTCGGTGTGAATCGTAATATTCATATATCATATTCGCCTTTCGTAATGCTTCCGGGTCTTCAATCGGAAGGTCGAAGCCCGTCGTACCATCGAACGCTTTGAACGCGTCTTTGTGGTACGGAACGGTTTCGCTTATCTCCGGGTACTGGCGTTGCAGATCGACCAGTTCATACGCCCATCGGTCAAATTGACGATCGGGAACAATTATCTTGTCCAATCGGTAATACAACGTTGAATGAATTAGGACTTGCCGCCGACGTTGGTTTATTAACGCCCATATTGAACGTTGGTCTTCGTTGAAGTCGTCAGGCGGGTATACTTGTACATGCTTCGGCTTCTTCCTAGCCATACAACCGCCGCCTAATGGCGTTCAATTGCGTAATAGCTTCTTCCAGCTCGTAGACTTCAACGTTGGGTTTTTCCCCGATCATAAAATTATGATTACGGTCGGCGCGGGTCTTTTCAGCTTCCAACGATTCAACCAAAGCTTCGAACAGGTCGAATATATCATTACTCATGAAGTTGACCCCCGTAGAATATGTTGAAGAACGTTTGACGCTTCAAATACTCGTAAGTACGCGTTAGCTTCGAAAGTGGGTGACCAGTGGGTTTGTTCCCGTACTCAACGCCCGCCGCGTTTTTATGCCCACCGCCCCCGTGTTCTGCTGCCAACAATGAAACGTCGTAATCTCCCCGGCTTCGTAACGATACCTTACCGGAATTTACGTCCTTCAATGCGATCGCCCGAAGGTTCATACGTTCCATTATTTCATGCGCGGCTTCGGACGTGTACCGATCGGCAAACCCGACGCCTATACGTTCGTTTTCTTTACCGCTGTATACCGTGATCCCCTTTTCAACGCGGTCGATATATCTTCGTTTGGATTCATCGTCAATTTCAAGAATAAGCTTTTCGCCTTCTAACCAATATTCAACGTTCGGGTCATGGTAAAAGCGCGTAATGAAGCGATCGAATCCAAACAGGAAGAACAGTTGATTCAATTCTTTGCTTCTTGGGTTCGAATGAATCCAACGGTCGTAATCATCGACCATGATCGCAAAGTTACGGTACTTGTCAGGAAGCGCAAGGTAATGGAAGGTCAATAATGTCCCCGAAGCTTCCACGTCCACGAACGCCCAATCATAGCGGTTTAACGCTTCGGCGGTCTTATGATGGTCAAGCAATAGGACGCTTCCGCCTTTCATCGTGTACATTTCCAAACGTTCCGCCGTCGCATCGTCAACGCTAATGTCGGTAATCAAAATCGAAGGAAGGTCGCAATCGTCCCAACGGTCTTCAATGCTATCCAAGACGCGGTTCACGCGCTCATTCACGTTATTGTAATTACAAAAATACGTTTCTTCATGGAAGCCGAATTTCACCTTGTAAAGAACAGCGCAGCCCACCCCGTCAAGATCGGTATGCGTGAATAGAATTGTGTCATGACCGAAGTCGAATGTTCCGTTTTCTAATGCCGTTTTGAAGTTTTCTTTGTGTGTACTCAATGCGGTCAACCCCTTTAATTTGTTACGCCTTATGTCGCGAAGGGGTCGGACTTTGTGACTTGGTACACAAAAAAAAGAATGGGCTTGGTCTGCCCGTCCGTTCATCTATTTGATTATTTCAGCGTCGAAGTTTTCCCAATCTTGGTTTTCGTAATCCGCCGCGCTCCATGTGATCCGTACCTTATCGCCAACCTTCGGGCTTGTTATGCCTTCCGCTTTGAATTGTTCCCGTGTGTAGTAAATCCCTTCGCCTGTACCCGTTACCAATTCGCCGCGAACCGATTCTTGATTGACCTCTATAATTTTGAAGTCTTCGTTTACCTTCTCGGTACTGCATCCCGTCAACAAACCAAACATTAAAACCAATTTAAACATTTTCATTTTCATTTTCCCCATCTCGGATGTTTTAGCGTGTGTTCCTTACCGCTTATCTATATTATACGATGAATAATTAATATAGTCAACAACTTGTTTACATGTTTACGTTTATGAACAAAAAAATAACGCCGGGGGATTAGCCCGACGCCTTCGTTTACTTATTAATCATTATCTTTCGGGTCCCAATAGTCTTCATCACTGTGTACCAAGAACGAATGTTCTTCCAATAGGGCGTCAAGGTACGCTTTTTCATATTTGGTAAAATCGTCCTTAAACGTGCGGTGAAGGTCATTCGCTACATATTCGGCTTTTTGACGATTCCCTTCCCGTAAAGCCGCGTTGTAATCTTCCATCATAGACGAAACGCCCGCCCTTCTTTTTCCTTTTGCACTGTTACTAAAGCGTACCTCACGCATTTCGTCCGCCGCCGCATCGCTCATTAGGTCTCGAATCTTCTCAACAATCTTTTCTGTAACTGTCATTTTCTTTTTCCCCTTTATCGAATAAATTAGTTTGTTTGTTCACCCATATTATACGATGAACTTGTTTACTTGTCAACTTGTTAACAATAAAAATAATGGATTTACTTGTTAAGTCGTGTATTCTACTGAATTAGTACGAAAAAGAAAACAAAAAAGAAAAAAGAAATAAAAAAAAGAAACGCCGGGAACGAATCCCCGACGCTTGGTTTACTCTTATTAGAAGAAACGTTTTGTTGTGACATAACCACGATCCCAAGCGCTTCCGCTGAATTTGCTTACGACAACGCCGATACCGACTTTGTACGTGTGAAGAACTTGGTCGTTACCGATGTACAATGAAACGTGATTAATCACGCCGTCTTTGTTCGTATCGGAAAAGATCAGATCCCCTTTACGAAGTTCAGAACGTGGAACGAATGTACCCGCCTTCGCTTGTGTTACCGATCCCGACTTCGTAATATTCACGCCGTTCTGGTTTAGAACCCACGAAACGAAGCCGCTGCAATCGAATGAAAGATCGTTATTTCGACCACCACCGTATACATAAGGCGTTCCAACATACTTCTTACCGTATGCAATAATTACGTCGGCCTTCTGCTCCCAGGCTTCGACCGAAGGCTTCGACGGTGGGGTTGTAACTGGCAGCGGTGTAGGCGTCGGCGTCATACGCTTAACGTATTTCGAAGACGTCGATACATACCCGACCTTTCCCTTTTCGTCCTTGATCTTGAACCAATAGCCCGCGCCTACCTTGTCCAGTATGCGAAAGGTTTCCCCCGGTGATAACGTGCGAATAACGTCCCTTGCCGTTGACGCGCCCGTTCGCATCTTAACGTATGCAATGACCTTTCCCTTATCGACTTGCACGGTAGCGGCTTCCGCTTTGTTTGTGGCTATTACGCTACCGCTTACCGCAACGATAACAGCAACTAACGTAATGATAATCTTGTGTTTCATTGTGTGTTTCATTGTGTACCCCCCTAAGTTTTTGAAACTTGAAGTTCAAAAGTAGGTCAATAAAAAAAGCCGGGATTGCTCCCGACCCTTTTTGACCCCTATTCATTTGTTTTTCTGTGAACCTTTGCCACAAGCGTTTTTCCCTTGGTAATTAGTGCCTTGGAAGGTCAGTGAAATCCGGGTCAACTGTAAGACCTAACGCCCACTGTAATGCGATCGCCTTCCCGACTGGCGCATTGAACAGTTCCGACGGTGTACACTTGGCAACCCCACGGGCAAGAACGATTCCCTTGTTATCCCTTACGACCGCGACAACCGTTCTTTTCGTAACGTTGACGTTGAAAGTAACGTTATAATAACAACCGTGAAGCGGTGATTCTTTCGGAAGGTCGCGCACAATGCTTTTCCCGATCAATTCAAGTTCTTTAACAAATTGCATAGCCTTCCGCACGATATCACCGCGGGTATTACTTACATGGTTGGCGGTTTCCTTAACAGCTTCGACGCGCTCCTTGTGGGCTTCTGCCTTCGCTTCCTCGATCAACTGGCGAACGCTTTGTACTTGGGTTTCCATCGTAACAAGGACGCCTTCCAGACGTGTAACCAACGTCGGCGCTTCTTCAAGTACGACGTATTCGGGTGTCAGAATAACATGACCTTCCACCGTCGTAACGTGGCAATGATCTTCGACGCTCTCCGGGTGTACCACCTTCACCGAGAATACGTCACCCTTCGAATACCCAACGGCAATGAACGGACGAACGATCCTTATCTTTTCGCCAACTTGTGCGATTCGTTTAACTTCTTTCATGGTTGTCCCCCCCTTAGTAGTCCCGGACCATTTGACCGATACTATCGACAATCTTGTTGTTTTCCTTTTTGCGTGTCTCTGCGGTTTGACGCATCGTATGAAGTGAAAGAAGTTGTCCGTCGATACGTTCAATTACGTTGTCGATTTCTTCGTTTTCAGTTTTCAACGTTGCTTCCGTTGCTAGTAAACTTTGAATTGCGGCTTCGGAACGTTTGTCCGCTTGCTTAATGCGTTTATGGAATATTTTCATGGGGTTAAACCCTCCTGTATGTTGGTTTTAGAAAGGGCGCCACATTGGACGCCCGAATTGATCTTTAAGCAGGAACCGGAAGACCGAAATGTTCATATTGGAAAGCTGTAAATTGAGCAAGGAAGTCTTCTTTTGCGGTGTCAGCATTTTCGCCATCTTTGAAAACCTTGTCCGCGAACTCTCTTATTAGTTCGATAGATTCGGCAACGATCGCGGATTTTTCTTCCGTCGTTTCAGCTTCATCAACGCGTTCCATAATTTGATTCCGCGCCATAATTTCCGTGATTTCCAAGCCCATCATAAGAACGACCAATTCTTTCATTCTTCAACAACTCCTTGTATTTGTTTTCTTAACGAATCACTATGTCGCGGGCTTGTCCGTCTTTGTGACGGTCAGGCGTCGCTATTATTGTTGTTACGGAACATTTGCTTTTGCTTACCCGATGGTAAAGCGGTAACGTTGGACGCCCCGTCTTCGATAAACTCGTTTGACTTCTCCCGGTAATGTCGCGTTCTTAACTGGCGCTTGTTCATGACCGGGTATTCAGTCCGTGTTACCTTATCCGGGTGCGGATTCGTCAGTTCTTCAAACAACAACCAGTTCGCTAGAAATTGAAGTTGTATACCGTCCGGAACGTATCCGGTTTGTTCAACGTAAGCGTCAACGATCGCGTCGCAAGCAAGAAGGCGGGACGGCATGGACGGCACTTCGCCGTTCACTTGAAACGCCAACAGATCGCTAACCAATCGTTCAAATTGCGCCTTATACGTCGGTGACGCGAAAAGCCCGTTATAAAATTCCTTATGTGTGTAATCTATCATCATATTTCGCTATCCTCCCCGGAACCTTCGTCCGTTTCGATTTCCCCCAACCCTTCCAGATCGCGGGCGTATTGTGCGGCAATTTTTGCGATGGCTGCGCGAACATGTTGTTGCGTCGATTGTGGCGAACAACCCATGATTTCCGCGGCTTCCCTTTGTGAATAATCCAAGAAATAAACGAACGTCAACGACTGTATTTGTCGCGGTGTGAACTTGCATTTCCCTAGCGCTGTGAAGAAGTCCAGAAGCATATTACAAGCGTCGAAGTCACCCAATTCATAACGGGATATTGCGACCTTGTGAAAGTTCTTCAATAGGGCTTCCACGCCTTCGGGTGTATCAAGCGGGTACGTTGTTTCAAGTGCCTTTTCGTGGGTGAACAAGTCCTTCTTAACGGAACCCATTAGCGAACACCCCCGGAACGAATAATTGAATCAATAACCTTGTCAATTTTTTCGTACAGTTCGGCAAGCGTACCGTCGTTATCAATGTCATGATGAACCGTCAGGCTTTTCACCAACGTTTCGCTTTCATGCGTCAGGTCTTCGGGCTTGAATACTTCCCCGGTAGCCTGTGCGCGTTCTATACGTGTTTGTACCGGACAATTGACCCGGATAAGCGTATAACCTTCCGCCGTCAATCGTTCAGCTTCATTAGGGTAACGAATGTCGGTTACAACGACACGATCGTTACGGCTTTTCTTAATTTGATTCAAACAAACGTTTATCCAAACGTTCGGATCAAGCTTCCGTAAGTGTGCGCCGACCTTCTGCAAGATCGCCCGCGGCTTCTTTCCGCCTTCGAACGCTTCCGGGTAAATCATTTCAGATAATGTATAAACGCCTTCCGCGAAACAGAATTTACGGAAGTCATAAACGTCACGTAAGTAATCCGCAACGGTGTCTTTGCCCGATCGTAATTCGCCCGCTAAACCAATCTTTGTTACCATACAAGACCCCCCTTTATGTCCCGCGGTGTATTGGTGCGGGTTCGTGGGTCTTTATGTCGCGGTTGTATGGCGTTTTGTGACAAAAAAAAATAAGCCCGGCGGCTTTTGACCGTGGGCTTATCGTTTGGTTCATTCGTTATGGGGTATGATTGCAATTCCCTTGAATAGATTTGATCTGTAACAATCCCGACATTCCTTCGCATGACCGTCAATTGATCGTCCATCGTAATAGTAGTCTTTAAGCGGCTTCACGACGCCACAAGATCGACACGGGCGTTCGGGAAGTATTATGTGAACGATCGGCACTCTAGGCTTCGCGGCGTACTGTTCGCGGCGCTTCTTCGAGTGGCATTCCTTACATATAGTTGAAACACCGTATTGGTTACGTGGATCGTTCCAAAAGTTCACGACGGGCTTCGTTACTTTACATCGAGTACATTCGCGGTTCCCTTCTATCACTGGAACTTTAAAACCGCCTTGATAACGGACGCGCGGCTTTATCGGTTTCATCGGCTTAGTTCTTCGCGATCGGCACGGAATACAACGCGATTGTAAACCAGTCCGGGCGCTTTTATGATATGTATCGGCGGGCTTCCATTCGCCGCACTTGGCGCAAATTTTGCCTTCCTTGTCGTCCAAAAAACAGACCTCCTTGCAAACAATATTTAATGATTATAACAGAAAAAGAAAAACGCGTGAAGGTTTTACCCCTCCGCGTCTTCCTTTTCTTCCTTAACGAATTTCTCGCCGCAATCGTCGCATGTGACGTTTATTTCTTTTGTTGCTCGGATTGCCGTTCCGCAACCGCATATCCATTTTGATTGACTGCTGCCCTTACCCTTTCCGCTTTCAGCACCGCCGAAGTGAAGCCGTGCCATTTCGAAGGCTCTCTTATCAAGCCCGAAGCCGTTTATCAATCGTTCCGTTTCGCTTGTTAAGCTAGTCAGTGACCAACCGATTTTGTCGTGATGCTCGACGTTCAGCCCGTGCGCTTCGGCTTGTTCTTTGTATTTCTTGTTATGGTATGTGTAACCGCGGCTTGTGTCCTTGATCCCGTTCACGTTGTTGTGAAGGTGAATCATTTCGTGAAGCAACGTTTCCATTACTTCGTTCATTGGACGATTCAAGTATTCGGCGGTAATGTTTATTTCGTATTTCTTGGAATTGCCTTCTTTGTCGTTCCAAACTTCACCGACTGTACACCATCCAAGAACGCCCTTTTTTCTGCCTTGACTCTGTATCGTTATCGCGGCTTCTGGAAGCTTTCCACCGAATAACGCTTTGTTTAGTTTGTCGAACCCCTTATGTAATTCTGCCGATGCTTTTTGTATGTTCATGATGTGTTCCCCATTTCGGAAGTTTTAGCGGTTTCCCCTAACCACTTATCTATATTATACGATGAATTATTATATAAGTCAACAACTTGTTAACATGTTTTCATTTTGTTGTTCAACATTCAAAAAAAAAAGACCCGCGCGGCATGTTCCCGGCGGGTAATACGTGGCGGACTAGCGCCTTATGAAAGTAATTAAGCGTAATATGAATAAAGCGGTGAATGATGCTAAACCGAACATTTGCAGAACGTTAAGTTCTTGGAAGTCCAGTCCGCTAAACCATACGACAAATACGATAAAAAGTAATCCGTCACTTGTTTCAAGTTTTTTCGTCATGGTATAATGGTTGGTGTAAGAAGAAGGGCGTTAGCCCCTCCCCTTACAATGTGGTTTTACTTCTTTGCCCGACGACTCCGCTTACGACGGGGTCGTTTTCTTTTTGGCTTCAACCGCTTGTAGAACTCGTACAATCCTACTAGCGAAAGCGCTATTGCGAGCAAGTCTTTTATTAAACCAACCATCTGTTTTCACCCCCGATCTATATTTATATTATACGATGAATTTAACATAAAGTCAAGAACAAGTTTACAAGTTTACATTTTGAATATTAAGCAACAAAAAAAGACGGTAGGCGTTAGCCTTCCCGTCCTTCGTTCTTCTTGATATAACTTGTGATCTCCGCAAGTTTCGAAGCCTTAACGTTCTTCATGGCGCGCGCCGCACCGTAAGGTTCTTCGCCTTCATCCGGGCGATTGATTACGAACGAATCGACGTCATGGATGACGCGGTGCGCGTATAAGAACCCTTGCACGTCCTTGTTCGCGACGGCGATTTCGACCAATGATGCAACATCCCGCAAGTCTTGCGCGGCTTTATCGTTGCCGATTAGTTCCGCCAAACGAAGGTATACTTCGGGGTTGTTTGTCAGACGTTCGTCGTAAAGCGTGCTAGGCATTAACGTAGTAGTGATACCGTCTTCCCCCAATAAGTAATATTCTTCATCGTGCGTCCCCTTATTGTATGACGCAAGGATTTCGTTGAACTTGTTGTGTACGTACCGCAATACCTTCGCCGCTTCTTCTGGCGTCGAAATTGCGCTATCAATCGCCTTTACCCGGTCAGCTTGCGGCAACAACGCAACCGACGTCAATTCGCCGTTGTACATGACCTTTTGACCATTAATGCTATTGTACGATTGGAAATCAAAATTGAAGTGGGTTAGTTCGAAATCGTTCGTTGCGTCTTGCTGTGCCTTCACTTCTTCCACCGTCGGAACGGCTTCGGCGTGTACCTGTGGCGTGTTCAAAATGTTATCAAGGTATTTAACGATTCCAAATCCAATTCCCGCGGTTATGAGAAAGGCGCTCGTTATACCGATAATTGTTAGTTTTGTTTTAGTTTTCATTATGTAAATACCCCCGAAGTGATTAATCTTGTAATCTAATAGGTTACAAAACAATTATACCATTATATACGCAAAAAGGGTGAATCTGTTTCACCCCTTTCGTTGGAAATTCCTTTCAATTTTATGCTTCTTCAAAGTATCTTTCAACCCACGGTTCAGCCTTTACGACTTCCGCCCGTAGCATTTCGGCAAACTCTGCGATTTCCCATTGTGCGCCGCGTCCTTTCTTCCGTTTGGAATAGAAAGTTAGCAAGCCGCGAAGGTTAGCCGTCATTGTCAGGTTCGTAGCCGCCGCGTTGGGCAGTACAAACCGCGCATCTTCCTTCGGTATACCTAAATCAATCAGCATGTCGTAAGCGTCTTGAAGCGACCCCATGACGTTAACATACGCTTCAAGTGCCGCGTCCTTGTCCTTAACCTTCGGCGGAATGACATATTGAAAGCCCCCTTTCTTCTTACGTGTGTCGTCGGAAACGTAACGTTGACTTTGTACCGAAAAGGCGAAGCCGACGCGGTGACGTGTCAGTTGTGCAAGCAATGAACGTGATACGCCTTCGATGGCGAATACGAAATTGATATGTTCTAACGTTGAAGTATGTCCCGAACCGACTATGTGTCGAAACAGACGATCGGCGTCCGTTCCCTCGTTACCGTCCGAAGCGGGCTTTTCTTGGTACTTCTCGTATTCCACCCCGTCAAACAGACCGCTAGGTTCGTTTGGTGAATAACATGTGCGTATCGCCGTGAACGCTACCTTCCGCGCGTCCGGTGTACTGGAAAGCAATTTGATTTTCATTTCTCTTGAACATTTATTTGTTTTGTCCATGATTCCCCCTTTGAAGCCCGATTTTATTCTTTATTGTTGAAACAGAAGTTTATAATTGCGATTAGATTAAGAAGAAAGAAGATCCCCCAAGCCACGAACAGAATCCAAAACCCTTCAACCGCGTTGACTATTAGAAAGGCGATTGTAAGCAGAAGGTTGACGATCGCGAAGATTTCCCCCCTCATACATTTGTTCCGGTATGACCAAAGCCCCCGGCGCCCCTTATTGTTTCGCTTAATTCTTCCGACTCGTTGAACGTGATCTTCTTGTACTCGGCGATTACGCCTTGCGCGATACGATCGCCTTCGAAGATCGCAAAGCCTTGTTCACCGTGATTGATAAGTAATACCTTAACTTCGCCCCGGAAATCGGAATCAATAGTTCCTGGTGTGTTAAGAACGGTTATACCGTGTTTGTAAGCCAATCCCGAACGTGGTCGTATTTGAAGTTCCAACCCTACCGGGATTTCATACGCTATTCCAGTACCGAAAAGCCTTCTTTCTCCCGGTGCTAGTGTGCCGCCTTCCGTCGTTACAAGGTCGAAGCCCGCGGCGCCTTCCGTTGCGAAGTTTGGAATAACGGCTTTATCGTTAAGTTTTTGAACGTTAATATTCAATTTCGTACCCTCCCGTTAAATGGCGTTCATACGTCCGTCAGTATTGCGACCCAAGTTTTCCTTCGAAAAGGCGTAATGCTTGGTTCTGGATTCGATCGCTGCTTGTTCTGCATCTTCAAGAATTTCGAAAGCACCGACCCATGATTGAACCCCGTCAATATTAACGCGAACTTGCCATTTTCGGCTTTTCTTATGCCAACATACCCCGCGAATCTTCGTTGTTGAATTGCGGTTTGCCGACTGGCGGTTTTGCATGTTTTCGCCATGCGTCGCAAGCCTTAAATTCGTCTTACGTCGATTGTTCATCGCATCCCCGTCGATATGGTCAACGACCAAACCTTGCGGCGCTCCGGTGATATAGCGGTGTATGTGAACCGTTTCACCCTTAACACTTGTGAAGACATAGAACTTGTTGTTCCCGGCATGACGTGCGAACCATGTACCACGGATAGAAGCAACGCGGCGAAGGTCAACGGTGTCGATGATCGTTTGCAGGAAGCGTCCCTTGTGTTTGATATAGACAACCGTCAGATCGCCAAAAATGCGATAACTGTTTTTCATGATGGCATTACCCCCGAATAAGGAATTTGATTTCTTGGCTCCTTATGTCGCGGGTGTTTGCCCGATTGTGACGGCTATTCTATGCGATTAATAATTGAATATCTATCCAGTTACCACCGCGTGTCTTAACGTATAAGCGACCATTCATGCGTTTACCACAACGAAACATAGTCGGTTCCCCCTTGGTGTATTAAGATACTAGCGAATAAACGTCTTCTTTGTTTGCTTGCGCCCGGACAACGATTCGGCGGTTAAGTTCTTTCGTAAAGATCGCTTCGAAGAACTTGCCGTAAGACGAAATGTTGTGACCATTGCGGAACTGCTCGTTAAACGTGTCTACTGCTTTCCAGATCGACGAAATAAGATCGTTCGGGTTAACCTTATCGAATTGTTTGAAGCGGGCTTTATACTTAACGACAAGTGCTTTGTTTAACTGTGAAAAGATCGTAATTGGAACGTCCATCTTTACCGCGTAAGCAACCATTGTTTCCATTCCGTACTTATGGAAATTGGAATTATAAAATTTATCAGAATCAAAGCCGTCAGGCATACACGCGGTAACATCATCATTCTTTAAGTCTTTTTCTTTTTTAGGTTCTAAAGATTTAATAGCTTTAGGAGATTTAAGAGATTCAATAGCTTCCCCGGAAAAAACAGCGTCCAAACCCTTATCCGGACCGGCTTCCACGGCTTTTACCCCGATGACATTCGGTGTGACAATCGTTGCGTCTTCAACCGTCGTTTCGTACCGTTGAATGACGATAAAGTTACCGTCACGACCGCCGTCAGCACGGAATGATTCAACCCGGTTAATGATTCCCTTCGTTTCAAGTGAAGAAAGGCAGCGTTGCACCGTCCGTTCGCTTAGTTCAGTTAATTCAGCAATATATGGTACACGACCCCATGAAACGCCGTATGCTTTGATTGAGTGACGCGCAAGGTGAATCAATACGCTGTATTCTGATTTGGTAACTTCGTTCTCTATAAGGAAAGCCGCAACGTTAGTGTCAACAGATTCGACCGAATCGAAAGTTGATAGCGTAAGCGCGTGGCGATATTTTGCGTGGTTCCTAACTTGTTCGAAAGAAATTAAGTTTGCCATGATGAAAAACCCCTTTTATGTAATGTTATCTTGTGAACTAGTTTCCAAAGTATACCCCGGTGTCACACATTTGTAAACATGTTTTCTATAAAACAAAATAATAATCAATAAACATCGTCTTTTGAGTCCTTATGTCGCGTGAATTATTTGTTTTGTGACACTTGTCATTAAATTAGTTTTGGGTGTACACTAGGAACAGACGTTCTTACAAGGGGTGCAAGTATGGAAATGCAAAGTACAAGTAAACTGTGGTCAACTAAGTTCATCCTTCCAGAACACCGGGAAGCAATGATTCAACATAGTCAAAATTCGAAGAAGAAGACACGTCCGACATTCGACGTTCAAAGGTTTGAAGAATTGGATTTTGTAACTCAAGATTCAATTGCGGAAAAACTTAAAATAGAGGTATTGGTTTTCGGGGTGTTTAATGATTACGCGGTTCGTGGTATTCCAACGGAAATTGATCCTATGGCAAAGCGGTTGAAAATCCAAACAGAAGAAGACGATTACGAATGGGTTCCGTTCCGGGATATATTGAACATACAACGCATTTGACATATTTTAATAGATTTAGTATCATCTTGTTGACCGAAAGCATCGGACAATAAAGTAAGCCCGCGGGAAGAACCCGACGGGCATTTTTTTGTTTATAGGTCGTCAAAGCCGTTGTCGTCCGATACCTTCGAATACGACCGCGCCTTTTGTTCGAAGAAGTCCGTCTTGGTGTTGTTAATGCTTTCGTCGCTGTATGCACGAATCCAAGGCATAACGTTTTCGTCGTGACCCGGATATAGTTCGGGCAAACCCAACGTTCCCAAACGTTTATTTGCTAGATACTTAACGTAAGCTTCCATTTCTTCAAGGTCGATCCCCTCGATACCATCCAATACACTTCTTGACCATTCAACTTCTTGTTCAACGGCAAGTTCGAACGTTTCATTTGTGAAGCGGGTAAATGAACCGTCTGCGTCGATATCTGGGTTCTCGTTCAGAATAGCACGAAGCATCATAGCGATAAAAAATCCGTGCTGCATTTCATCACGTTGAATATAGCTAATCATCGTTGAAGTACCGACCATTAGTTGACGACGTGCAAGCGTATAGAAGAACGCAAACCCCGAATAAAAATTAAGCCCTTCAAGGATAAGCGAACCGACAAGCGCCTTCGCCATCGTCAGCGGCGTCGGGTTAACACGGAAGTCTTCGTATAGATCAAGAATGAACTTGTTACGCTTCTGAATACGTGGATCGTCCTTCGCGCTATTGAACGTTCTGTTTTGAACGTCAAGCTTTTCAATAGACGATAGAACATACGAATAACTTTGATTGTGAACGGCTTCTTGTTGCGCGATAACCGCTAGGATAGCGTAAACCGATGGGTCGGACGTTGAAAGTGCGGCTTCCAGTACGAAGCGTGTTTGAACGGAATCCAACGACGACAAAAGGGCAATGATCGTAAGAAACGCTTCTTGCTCTTTCTCTGTAAGCTTCGACCATTCTTTAATATCTTTCGTCATGGAAATAGAATCCGGTATCCAAAAGTTCGCGAGAAGCTTCTTGTACACGTCATAGAATTGTTGGTAACGAATGTCGTTCCAATTGACGATTCCGCTTGCATCGCCCCCGACGATCGCCGTCGCCTTATTCGGATTTCCGGTTGTTAGCATTTTAATCTTTTGTATACGTTTGTTCATATTCATCATTAATACCCCCGTTCAAGATTTGTTTGACCCAACGTTTGACCTTTTTCGGTTGTCCCAACGAATAGGGCGATTGTTCGATTTTAAGTGCGTCGCCGATAACTGGAACGCCGTGTTTTGTCAGGTGATATAACAGTTCATCCGAAGCCCTACAAAACAAGGGAAACGCCGTGTCGCCTGTACCAAAAACGGCGGCTTTCTTTATGTTTTGAACTTCAACTTTCAAAATGCGTTGTAATTCCCGGCGCATGACAAGCGGAAGATCGCCGTCGCCCCAAGTGTAAGAACCAAACACGACCATATCGAACGATTCAACCGAAACAGGAAAGTCGCCCGCGGGATAAACCCGGCAAGCGACGCCTTCCTTCCGAATTTCTTCGGCGATCATTTCGGCCGCGTCTTCCGTATTGCCGCCTAATGACGTATAAATGACCGCGATCATGACGCGCAAGCTTCACAATCTTCGATATCGACCGACGTTGATCGGACGTAATAGGTCGATTTGGTTCCGGTCTTCCATGCCGTCATATGCAAGTTCAACAGTTCCGACGCTTTGACGTTGTTCTTAACGTACAGATTGAACGAAATCCCTTGGTCGATATGTCGGGAACGTACCGCGTTCTGTTTCAAAGACCAAACTTGGTCAACCTCATGCGCGTTCTTGTAGTACCAGAACGTCGCCGGGGACAAATCGGGCGCAATAACCGGTATACGATAGTTCTTCTTTTCCTCCACGTATTCACGGCGATAGATCGGGTCGATACTAGCGGTTGACCCTGCGATAATGGACGTCGAACCATTCGGCGCGATCGCCATAATCCAAGCGTTACGGACACCGTTCTTCTTGACCTTGTTACGCAATGAAAGCCATTTGTCGGACACGTAACCGCGTCGTTCAAAGTACATTCCTGTTTCCCACTCGGAACCCTCAAAGACCGGATACGCGCCTTTCTCTTCGGCTATATCGTTTGACGCTTGGATTGATAGGAACGCGATCTTCTCGTATAGTTCGTCAGCGAATTGAACAGCTTCGTCCGATTCCCATTTGACGCCATTTAACGCAAGAAGATGATGCCAACCGAACGTACCCAATCCGACCGCCCGATACTTCTGATTTGTAAGCGCGGCTTGAAGGACTTCCAAAGTGTTCAGATCAATAACGTTGTCCAACATGCGAACTTGAATCGGAATCAATCGTTCCAGAACGTCAGCAGGAACCGCCCGACCTAGATTGATAGATGATAGATTACAAACAACAAAATCCCCGGATTTCTTACGAATGATAATTTCGCCGTCTTCTGTGATTTCCGAAGTAACCGAAGTTTCAGAAAGATTCTGCATGATCTCGGTACAAAGGTTTGAACAATAGATCATTCCCATGTGCTTGTTTGGATTCATCCGGTTAACCGTGTCACGATAGAACATGTACGGCGTTCCTGTTTCCAACTGGCTTTTCATGATCGACTTCATAATGTCGATAGCCGGGACGACCTTCTTCGAAAGGCGGTTGTCCTTAACACATAGTTCGTAATGATCGCGGAAGGAACCGCGCCCTTCTTCTTCGTCGTAAAAGTCTTCGAGTGCAAAGCCCATTACCGCTTTAACTTCGTGCGGGTCGAACAAATACCAATCCGCGCGGGCTTCGACCTTCTCCATAAATAGATCAGGAATACAAACCCCGGTGAATAAATCACGCGCCCGAACTCGTTCGTCGCCGTTGTTCAATTTCAATTCCAAGAACTCGAAAATGTCCATATGGAACACGTCCAGATATACCGCGATCGACCCTTGACGTTGACCCAATTGATCGACGGAAACCGCCGTATTGTTCAATTGACGCGCCCAAGGTACAATTCCAGACGATAACCCTTTGAAGCCCTTGATCGAACCGCCACGGGCGCGTATCTTGCCCATGTAAACGCCGATACCGCCGCCGCCCTTAGACAACGTTGCAATGTCCGTATTCGAATCGTAAATGTCACGTAAGGAATCGCCGACCGAATCAATGAAGCAAGACGATAATTGACCGTATGACTTCCCGGCGTTGGACAGTGTAGGCGTCGCAACCGTCATGTACAGATTGGAAAGCGCCCAATAAGCTTCATAGACTAATTTCATTCGGATTGCTTTCGGCTCTTTCGCATTAAGGTGAAGGGCGATAATTAACCAACGTTCTTGTGGTAATTCGAAGACGCGCTTTTCGTGGTCGGTCGCTAGGTAACGGGTCGATAACGTCAGTAAACCAATATAGGTAAACAGCTTGTCACGCTCCGGGCGTATAAACTCCCCCGCCTGTTTCAGTTCCGCGCGGCTATACTTCGCAAGGATAGTCGGCGAGTAAACACCATCAGTCGCCAAACGTTTCAGCAGCCCGTAAAAATCCCCGTATTGTTGGGTCGCGTCATAGCTTCGATTCTTCGCGGCTTCCTTGTACAATCGTTTCGAATATAAACTTGCGGCGACGTATGTCCATCCGGGCGCTTCAATCTTCGTTTCATCCAAAGCGTTGTTAATAAGTGTTTCGGTTATTTGTGCGGCGGAAAACTCGGTTTTACCCTTGATCGTCTTCAAGACGCGTTCCTTGAACTTCGTAGCATCCAACGTTGGAAACTCGGAAACAACGTCGTCAATGAACGTAACCAAACGTTCCGGTTCGAACGGTAGTCTTCGTGAATCACCTTTTAATATGTCAGTCAAAATAATCCCCCCCTTTGTCTTGGGCCTTCGCCCTAGATCAACCCTTATGTCGTGAAAAAACCCCGGTTCGTGACGTGTAGACAAAGAAAACCCCCGCGTTCCAATGAAGGAACAACAGGGTTAGGTTAGGTTAGGTTAGGTTAGGTTAGGTCAAAAAAAATATAGCTGTAGACTAATAAACAAAGCATGTTTTTAAATAAGTACCATTATATGTTAATATAGGATCAAATAACTGAAAATTAAGGAGCAACAGAATGAAACAACTGCCATTTGAACGTCCAACTGACCATTATAATGAAGTCTGAGATTAAGCCAGAGAACAAAAGGGGAAAAAAACTGCTTTATCAACTCATTTTAATGGAGGTAAAACTGTTATGTTACAACGATTCGCAAGCATTTTAGACACTCGAAAAAAATCTAAAGGATTTGGAGCTATTTTACTGTTTTCTTTAGTTCTTATTCTATCTAGCGTATTGGTTGCATGTGGAAGTAGTACGGATAAAGAAGCACCGACCAATACGGACACAAAAACACCAACCAATACCGAGTCTTCTGCCCCGCCTCTAAATACTAACGAGCCGGATCCAACAGCCACACCTGAGATTACGCCGTTGCCATCTGACGGTAAGGTTGGCCATGTCGTTACGCCTGTCGACGATACAGCTCGTGACTTTCTAAACAGTGAGGATGGCCAATCCCTGCAGACTATAGCCAGAACCTTCACTGAGGCTTATCTTAGCGGAAATCATGAAGAAATGAAGAAACTCCTGGTTAATCCTGAGAATGAATTAAACGAGTATCCGACGGAAAATCAGTTAGATAATGTTGAATCCATGACTTTAAAACTGAGTGCTGCAAGCATTCGGGAGGATATGGTATTGCCTTCATATGAACTCGTTTATAAGAACAGAGACACTTACCTTTATTTCACACTTGAAATGCAAAAAACAGAAGACAGATGGATGATAGGAGCTTATTATCTGGAACAGTAGTGACAGGGATTAAGAAAAGGATCGTCAGGGAAGATCATACACGGGCTTTTTATTATTATTACAGCTCGTTTCGTTAAGCTAACAGGACACGATAGTTTAATAAAGCAGCGGCAGTCTAGGACTTTATTTTCTCGTCCAAAGCTGCCTCTTTTTTTTCAAACAACTCAAGTCTAGTATTTTATTTTCCTCGAACAAGGTTAAGTCGTACTATTTTTTTGGTAGATTAGACGCGGAATCCGCTAGATAGAAGATCAACCAAGCAAGGTCTTTTTCGGCTTCACCGTTTGCAACTTTCTTCTTCCAACCTTCCGGGTCAGAAAGAACGCCTTTCTTCGCCAAGCTTGTGATTGCAGTATTCGCCATATCAATTTTCCATTTTTCCATTTTGCTAACCTCCGGTTTGTCGGGCGTTGGTGGTGGTGTAGGCGTGACGGGCTTCTTCTTCTTCGTTTTCAAACCATAGTTCGCAACTAGACCCGCAACGATAGCGGCGGCGCATTTACGGCGGTATGAATCACTTTTCAGAAGCGCGGCTTCATCGCGGTTATCCATGAACCCACATTCAACTAGAATCGCCGTCATATGGCTTTCACGTAGGACGTGGTAATTTGCCGATTTGACGCCACGGTTGAACAATCCGGTCTTAGCGATCAATTTCGAATGAACAGCGTTAGCCAATGCAACGGAATCCTTCGACTTTGTGGTGAACGTGAAGGTTTCGATTCCCTTTGCGTTGCCCCATTGTCCGGTTAATGCGTTCGCGTGGATGGATACGAAGCAATCAGCGCCCCAAGCGTTCGCCGTATTTGTTCGCTCTTTCAAAGGAACGTCCCGGCTCGGTGTAGTGTCATGCGTGAACTTCGTTTGAACGCCTTCATAGTCCGCTAATTCATGGGCGGCATACTGTGCGACGGTATGGTTAAAATCCCATTCCCGCATACTATCATCGGGACAACGTTTCCCCGGCGTGTTCTTGCCGTGTCCTGCGTCAAGGACGATCTTCATATTGCATCAACCTCCATTAGCTTAGATTTGATAAGGTGCGTTAAGGCGACGGCAACAGCGTCAGAAGCGTCGTCTGTATTGAATTGAACCGAAGCGTCCAAAGACAAGATTTCGCGAACGCCTTCTTCAACTTCGTGTTTCTTAGCCCGTCCGTTTCCGGTTACGGTCTTCTTGATCGTTGCGGGCGCGTACTCCAAAACGCCGTACTCTGCAAACAATTCTTCTGCTACCCCGTGAACCTTAAATAGTGCCTGGGTTTCCTTCGGGAAGCGTGAAAAGCCTGCTTCCTTAACGATCGTTGTTACCGGGAATAAACCCGTCAGCTTTGACAATCCTTCACGAATGACCCGCAAGCGTTCCCCATGCGTTGTTTTCGGGTCGGTAGGAACTTCCCCAAACGAAATAAGACGGGTGGAACCATTGTCACAATTGACAACAGCCCAACCCGTCGATTTGAGGGATATATCAAGCGCAAGAATTACTTCCCTTGCTGCGCTCTTTCGCTTACTCATGCGCCGACATCATATCTTTATGACATCGGGATTTGAACGGGCAGAAGATGCACTTTTCGAAGTCCGGGGAAGGGATTTCAGCATCTTTGACCATTTCAGCAACCCGTGCAAACTTGTCCAACATCGCGTTCCGATCGGCGTCGGTTACTTTGAAGTAGAACGGACGCATATCGTTCTTCGCTTCTTCACCTTTGTTCCATCCGTCTTTAGCAAGGCTTTCATACGTCAACATAAATTCATCAACGCCGAACAGTATCGAATACGCAACGCATTGTTCTTTATGACCGTCTTGGGCGTCTTTCATTTTGTATTCGCCGATCGCACCCAACGTCGTCGATTTGGTCTTGAACTCGAATCCGACTTTCGTTCCATCCTTGTAAACAAGAATACCGTCCATCATGCCGAATATCTGGAACCTAATACCGTTATGATCGACTTGCTTAACGTCCTTCAAGTTGTGTTCCCATGCGGGCGTTTTGTCGGGCATACGATCAACGGTGAACGTTGGGTTTGGTAATACCTTTTCAGCGTAAAGTAAATCTTTTTGAACGGCGCCATGAATCGCGGAACCATTACGAACCCAACGTTTCTGATATGGAAACATTAGTTGTTCGTCCTTTTCCATCTTCAACGCCTTATAGAACAATTCCCGTTCGCATTTGGACGCGGAAGAAGGCGAGAAGGTGACTAGCCCGCGTTCGAAATTGATTCGCTTGGGATTTGTCAGGTTCCGAAGTTCCATGTTCAGAAGCGCCATTTCAAGCGGCTTATCGAATTGTTCGGGAAGGGTATGGAAGTCGTCAAAGTGCTTTCGAAGATCGGCGATCATTTCAAGACCGCGATTCGATACGAATACTTCGCTTGGGCGACTGTATGAACGTCCGCCCGTTTTCTTTTCCTTCCCGATTTCAGTTTTCACGTCCTTTCCTTTCTTGGTGATTAGTGATTTCTTTTCCATAACTCCCCCTTTGAAGCCGATTTTTTTTGATCTATATTAATGAAGCAAACCATTTTTCAGGTTTAATACCTTCACCCCAACGTTCCATAAGTTCAACGTCCACTTTCAACGGAACGTCCAGACTTGCGGCGCGTATCATGCAATTTTCGATTTCCGTTATTTCTTCCCGTGTAATTGAACGGGATACTTGAAGAAGTGCTTCATCGTGAACAGTTCCGGCAGTATACCAACCCTTCGAAGTTACGTATTCGTGAAGGTTAATCATCGCCCGTTTCATAATGTCCGCCGCGGTTCCTTGGATTCGGGCATTGACCGCCATTCGTCGCACCCGTTCCACTTTTTTCTTAATGTCTTGGAATTGACGTTTAAGCTTGTATGGAATATCGTCGATCTTCCAGAAGTTCAACGGAACCTTCTTCGTCCCGGTGATCGCGCATATTTGCGAAACTACCTTGTCGTATGCAATCGCGTCTTGCCTATGTCCGGGGAATCTTCGCTTACGCCCGTACATGGTTTGAACAAATTCGTTTGTCTTAACAAATTCCCACGTCGCATGAATGAACGCTTCAACGTCCGGGTACGCAATATAGAAGTCTTCAATGAACTGTTCAGCTTCTTCAACCGTGATACCAAGTTGAACGGATAGTGTCCACATTGACGTTCCATACATAACCGCAAGCAATCCGGTCTTCATCATTTTTCTGTACTTCGAACCATCCCGGCATTTCTCGATTGGAACCTTGAACACTTGGGAAGCCAACGTTGAATATAAGTCTTCACCGACCATGTACGGGTGCATAAGATGCTTGTCCCCCGACATATGCGCCAATACGCGCGGTTCGATTTGCGAGAAGTCAGAACCAAGGATTAACCAACCGTCAGGCGCAACGAATAGCTTACGTGCGGTTCCCGGCAAGTTTTGAAGGTTTGGTTCCTTCGAAGAAAAGCGTCCGGTTACCGTTCCGTTTTGTTTGAATTGCCCGTGAATACGTTTATCGAATTTAACGATTTGCGGTAACTTATCAACGTAGGTTCCAAACAGCTTCGACAACTCCCGGTACTTCAAGAACAGCGCGATCCCCTTATGCTGTGACGAAAGCTTATCCAACGTTTCAGCGTCCGTTGAACGTTTACCGGATACGTCGGGAAGTTTCAATTCATCATAGAAAACGCGTGATAGCTGCGCGGGCGAATTGAAGTTAATGTCACCGAAGATTTTATTCAAGTAACCTTCGATTCGGTCGATACGACGTTTCAGCTTGTACCCGTAGACCTTGGCAAAAGCAAAGTCAACGCAAAATCCTGTTTGTTCCATATCAACGGAAACGTCAACAAGCGTGTTTTCCAAGTCATAATAAATCGACCTAACGCCGTCAAAGCCCTTCCGGTTCAATTGCTCGTCAATAAATAGGTAAAGGCGCCATGTAAGAAAAGTATCCTTTGCGGCGTACGCAAGCGCATATTGAAGGGGAACCGTATTGAACTTGCAGTTCTTCCCAAACAATTCATCGAAGGTATCGTTTTCCTTCTTGATCTTTAGGTACTTATGGTACTTCGACCCTAAGTCTTTCAAGCGGTATGACATTTCGTTTTCGTTCAAGACCCACATTGCAACTTGTGTATCCATGTGAAGACCACGACAGCGGATACCGTAGCGAAGCATAATATGGAAGTCGTACTTGGCGTTGTGCAAGACCTTCTTCAAGTGCTTGGACGTCAAGAACGGCTTCAACTCGGCAAGGACATAATCCCGGTCTAGTTGTTCGCCTTCGTCGTGCATAACTGGAATGTAAACGTGAATGTCGGCTTTCGGAAGTGTAAACGACATACCAACCAATTCGTCAGCGTAGACGTCAAGCCCGGTCGTTTCAGTATCAAAGGCAACTATATCTTCGCGCTTCATTAATGAAAGGAAATTTTCGAAAGCTTCCTTCGTTTGGATCAAGCGGAAGTTGTCAGGCATTTCGTCAACCATCTTCTTCAACGTTTTATCGCGGTTAAGTATCTTCGCCACTTGGTACATTCGCATTGCTTCGGCTTTTGAAAACGCGCGTGTCGGTGCATCCCGGAATATTTCGCCGCGGTTATATGATTCATAAGCGGCTAGTAATCGGGTACGTTCCAGATCGGAAGCGGCGTCTTTGATAAATCCGCGCCATTTTGTAGCCAAGACTTCCGGGTTGTTATGCTCCGCAATCTTCGCTTCTTCCTTCGCCTTCTTGTCTTGTGCCGATTTCGCGCGGGTTTTCTTCACCTTGTCATTTTGAAGTTCAAGATTCAAATTTAATTGTTCCATAGACAAGCCCCCCGTTTTTTGTTCCGGTTCTTATGTCGCAAAGAAACCCGCAACCGTGACGGCGCCGCGGGCGATCCATACGATAAAAAAGAAAAGGGACGGCATATTTCAGCCGCCCCACGGGACATTAAAACGGTAGATCGTCAGGGTTAATGTCAATAGGCTTTTCGCCTTCTGCATTATCGCCTTCTTCCTTAATCTCGGTGTTAATATCTACCCCGAAGACTTCCTTAACGGGGAAGCCGCCTTTTTGCAGTTCCTTCAATTGATCTTCGCGGGAACGTGCTTGAAGTACGGTTTCGAACAATTCGGCGTCAGCTTCTTTACCGTTGAAAGCTTCGAATTTCTTATGATCTTCGGGCTTCAACTTCAAGATCGGGTTCAACGAATAGGACGTGTCGTCTTTACCACTACCCGTGCGCTTCAATGTAAACGCAATGTCACCGATGTTTTCAGCGTATTCGTCGATTGTGCCGATAATCCCTTGCGCTTGCTTCTTGGTAGCATCGAAGAAACGAATCATGTTTTCGTCCAGATCAGCGAAAGCGAGAAGATAACGCTTCTTACGTCCAAGGTGTTTGAACTCTGGATTGCCGTTCGCGTCCTTTTCGCCGCCTTCGTACTTCGAAGCTTCACAAATAGCGCATTTGTCGCCCGCAACTTCAATACATGGTTGCGTATGAATACCCTTTGCGTATGAACCGTGCGCCAAGTATTCAATATAATCCTCATCAGACAGAAGACGTACGCGGATTGAATCGCCGCCCTTCAACTTAATAAATACCTTCTTGAAGTCGATCGTTTGTGTTGGTTTGTTTGCGGATTCCTTTGCTTGCTTTCCTTTTGCGGTAATAATAGACATGGTTAACTTCCCCCTTTCGCGGTTTATTTTTTATATTTTTCCTGCCTAAAAAGGCATTGTTAATGGATTTATTAACGATTAACGAAAATATTGGTTAATTTGGTGTGGTTTCCCTTAAAATGGTTTGCAAATTAACTAATTTCGTTGGTATAATACTTTGTACCTAAATTACATATACTAAGTTTTACCTTTACCGTGTTTCAACAGTGCGTTGTGACGTTAATTTAATTCGAAATGCGGGACGGTTCCCCAACCAATCCCGCGCTTACATTATCGAATTAGACTGATTGACGATCCGACAAGAATTTCCGGAAGGATTCTTTTGCACGATGAACCAATTGACGAATTTTTGCGTTGTATTCCCTTTCCCCAAAGGTGAACGCTAATTCATCGTTGGTAAGACCGCGGTCGAGAAGTATTACCACCTTTGCGTAACGCTCGTTGACTTCCCAAAAGTCGGCGAGCATTTTTCTTATTTCTTCCTTTTCGAAATATTCCTTTTCAGCAGATACGACGGGTTCAAGGACAGCTTCCCCAAGCGTGAACCCTTCGCCGTCGTCGCTAATATCGCGATCCAGTGAATCAAGTTGTGCCTTATCATAGCGTTTGCCGTTGCGGTCGTTTTCGCCGCCTTTCGTTTCGTACTTACGCCAAACATTCGGTTCTTGCCGTTTCATAAATCGTTGGAATCTCGGCATGAAGTCCCCAAGTGTCGGGTCGAAACCCTTCGCGGCTATGTAAAGCGCTTGTGCAAAATACGATTCGAAGTCTTCAGCAGGGATTCGAACCCCCCGGTTCAATGCCCTACTGCTTGCGCGTCCTGCCATGTATTGTAGGAACGCGAATACCTCCACGAACATATCGTTAAACGCAACTTGATTCCCCGTCTTTGCGAAGTCAGAAGCCAATTCGTTCACTAACGCATCATTAACTTTAATCATGATTGTTTCCCCTCTCGACATTAGGTCGAAACCCTATGTCGCGAGGAAACGCGCGTTTGTGACGCTTCCCACAAAAAACAATCTATTTAATTTTCGAACTTACTTTTCAACCCCATCCTATCCCCCTTTTTGAAGTCAAAAAAATACGCCAATCCCATACGGGAAAGGCGTTTGCGGCGCTTTTGTGGGCGCTTCATATCATGTAGTTAATATCGTGACTTCCAGTTCCATGGGTTCTTTTGAGAAATATTGCGCGCGTAGCTTCTTCTTCTGGATGAATCGATTCCTGCGGAAACAGTATGAAAACGTCGATATTGTATTTATCGCCCATCATACAGAGGCTAAAGAAGTAACAGAGAATGAGTTCTTTACGCGTGGCGAAAGCGGTGGGACCATCTGTTCATCCGCCTATCAGAAGGCACTCGAGATTATCGATCAACGTTACCCCCCTGCCAAATTCAATATTTATCCATTCCATTTCTCCGATGGTGACAATTTAACATCCGACAATGATCGCTGCGTGAAGCTGATTGGAGAGTTACTCAAGGTCAGTAACATGTTCGGCTATGGCGAGATCAATCAATACAACCGAAGCAGTACCCTGATGTCCGCCTACCGCAACATTAAAATAGATCAATTCATGTATTACGTTATCAAAGAAAAAGGCGAAGTATATCAAGCACTAAAGACCTTTTTTCATAAACGTGAAGGGGTGCAGAGTTAAGTTATGTGAGAATAATTTCGCATTGTTTTTCACGAGTTTGGCAAATAACGCCCTTGCTACTTCCCATATTTGGGAGGTAGCAAGGGCGTTTCTTATGTAGGACATAGATCGTTTGAAATACAGCCTTCACATCCAAAATAGAAATAATATATTTAATCACTCAGCATTCCATTAAAAGAATTATTTCGTCAATAAATCTATTATTAACCTAAACCGATAAATCATGCTCATGATGGAGGGACCATTTCAGTAAGTGACCAGGAGGACACCAAGCAGTCGATATTTGACGAAGATATTAATTCTGAATGGAAGGTATATTCCGACAAAGCCTCGATCCAATATCAATTTTCAGGCGATCATATTTATGCGATCAATAGCTACTCGATCACTGGCGGCTCCTTTAATCCTTGGTCCCCTTTGAAATGGACAATGATGGGGTCGAACGCCGGTAGATACAAGGCAGAACATAAGTTTCGAGCAATCTAACCAGACATTGACCTTCACGATTACGAATACGACCGCCTACGCCTACTATAAGTTCGGACGGCACCAGTAAAACCATATGACAGACGAATGAGAACAGTAGCTGGTTGGAGCTCAATTATGGTGTGCCTACTTTGATCAACAGTTATGCCAATACTGCTGCCAATGATCTGGAAGAGGCGGACCCGAAGCATTGGACCTTAAGAGGATCCTATGACGGCATTATTAGACATGGCTTGATATGAAGGAAAATGAGACATTCTTTAATCGCAATCAAAAGAATCAGTACTATTTGAACCCTTATATAGTTGATAGAAATATGATTACGAAAAAACGCCCTTGCCCCTCCCCATTTGGGAGGTTGCAAGAGCGTTTTTTTTGCATACACGATCAATTAATTCCATTTCACGATCATCATGAATTCCGATTCACTTGAAGCAATGAGATCTTCTTAATCGTTATTGTATCTCTCACGGTTTCTTCTGAAATGACATTCAATTTGATAAGACTAGCAATTTTAGTCGGATCGGCTTTTGAGATCATCTTCCACACACTAGGATCAGGTAAGGCATTATATAATTTGTTATCGTCATATTCTTTTCTGTCCTGAGAAACAATCTTCACATGATAGTGACCTGTCTGAAGTTCTGTCAGTTCTTCTTCAGAACAGTGGCTGATGATTTCATTACGTAGATCTCCTAGCTCCTGCTCAATTTCTTTTTGCTTCTTCTTAAGTTGAAAATAACGCTTCACTTTCGTCTCCATGATTTCACGCCTCTCCTTTTTTAAATAGATATGCTAAGAGAGTCGCTTTTATACGAAAGTGACCTTGCACGAAATTTCAATCTATCTCATCATTACTCAGAAAATTTTTCTTGAAGCTCCATCCATACCTTTTTGTTACTATACTGTTTCTCTGAGCTTATATCTTTACCGAACCAATCTGGTGCTACGAAGGCATTTGCTTCCTCCAGGGAATCAAATTCAACCTCAACCACGATCAGTTCAATTTGGTCATAATAATCGATTTCAACAACCGTATCTTCCCATACTGCCGTAATTCGGTTCTTCGTTAGAGGAATCGCGTCAAATGCTTCCACAATTTGATCATATATCTCCTCCGAGATTGAATACTCGATCTCCTCACGAGTAAGACCATTACCTTTCTTGAATGTATGTGTAAACGTCATTTCATTCGAATCTAGGTCAACGATCCTCCGAACTCTCAATTCCTGATTCGTGTCCATGGCAAGATACGTCTGCTCAATACGATGTTCAGTACGGAATTGTAGCTTGCCTTCTTCCTGTATTAACAATACTGGCATTTCAGGTAATAGAAACTTACGTTCAATTTCTAAAGACATATGTTATAGCTCCTTCTTCATACGATAAATCGCTTTATTCTCTAATCCTCGAATAAATGGCGTCCATTCCTCGGACTCTGGCGTCGTATCGAGTGCATCCTCTACCATCTGTAACTTTGCATCCATCGCATCAATGAAATGAAGAGCTACTGCTTCTGCCATTTGTGGCTGAACGGGACTTCCCCACTCGCCCAAGTTATGATGGGATAGTACCATATGTTGTAAACAGATCACTTTTTCAGAGTGCAGATCAATATCACAACGGATCGCCGCTTCCGTAATCCAATTGGATGCCATAGAAATATGACCTAAGAGCTTACCTTGCACACTATACTCTTTCACAATTCCAAGCTCGGCCGTTAGTTCTTCCGTTTTGGCTATGTCGTGAAGAATAATACCTGCCTTGATAAGATCTGCATTTAGAAAAGGTCTCTGTTTGCAAATGAATTCCCCAAGTTCCAACATTCGAACCATATGATATGACAGCCCAGCGTAAAAGGCATGATGATGCATTTTCGCAGCAGGATAATGCAACAGTTTATCTTCCACTTTCGTAACACAAAAGTTAACGATGGTACGCATCTCTTCATCTTGAATACTTTCTAACGTCTGCTTAATGGTGTACAACAGATCTATAGGCTTTACTGGAGCAGCGCGAATAAAATCGGTTATGTTCACACCATCTTCGTCTGTTACTTTACGTATCTTCGAAATTTTGACTTGTAGCCGTTCACGATAGGTATGTGCGATGCCCTGCACCTTCACAAGATCCATAGGAAAGAATGTTTCTTTATCTGTTGCGCTGGCATCCCAGAACTTCGCTGAGAGTTGCCCGCTGGAATCACCTAGGACAATATCAAAGTAATCCTTCGGCGGTGTCCCATTTGTCTGTTTCACTTCCAGCTCTTTCAATAAATAAAAGCCAGTAAATTCATCTTGATTCGTTAACTTATTAATTAAAGTCATGTGTTTACCTCCAACATGAAATGAAAACCATCTTATTTTTTATTTTTGTACAATCCAGTCGTTACTCATAACTAACTACAATATCATATTTGCTCGTTCGCATGTTAATTCTAAGTTTACTTTATCATACAACATAACCATAAGAATAGGATACTCTAAGGGGTCGAACGATCAATGTCGAATATCTCCGCACCTCTCCACATATACATCATAAGAACCTAAATTTTCTCCTTACAGAAAGGGGGAAGCTCATTAGCATGCATCAGGATGAAATAACCGCACTAGAGCGTTCCATAGCAGAAATCACCGAGATAGCCACTGGCTTCGGATTGGACTTTTACCCTATGCGATATGAAATATGCCCAGCAGACATTATCTACACCTTCGGAGCCTACGGAATGCCGATCCGATTCTCGCACTGGTCATTTGGGAAAACATTCCACAAAATGAAGACGCAGTACGATTTCGGTTTATCGAAAATTTATGAGCTTGTTATCAACTCCAATCCTTGCTACGCTTTCTTGCTTGATGGAAATTCATTAATCCAGAACAAATTGATTGTGGCACATGTCCTTGCCCACTGTGACTTTTTTAAAAATAATGCCCGTTTCAGCAAAACAAACCCAAGCATGGTGGAGAGCATGTCTGCCACAGCAGAACGAATCAGTCAGTACGAGATCAAGTATGGACACAAACAAATCGAGGAGTTCCTTGATGCCGTACTAGCCATTCAAGAACATGTCGATCCGGATCTCGTTAGTCCCTATCGACGGAACCGTTACGACCGCAATGGGAATGGAGTAACCGACTCCGGCCATGAGAAATCCGCCAATCCAATAACAGGCTTCGAGGATTTATGGGCATTAGATGAAGACAACAAGAATATAGGTCGCAACCTAACCCAACCCAAGAAGTTCCCTCCACGTCCAGAGAAGGATCTTATTTGGTTCATCCAAGAGTTCTCCCCTAATTTGGAACCGTGGCAACGTGACATTCTGACAATGCTTAGAGATGAGATGCTCTACTTTTGGCCGCAAATGGAGACCAAAATTATGAACGAGGGTTGGGCTAGCTATTGGCATCAACGCATCTTACGCGAGTTGGACCTTACTTCCGAAGAAACGATCGAATATGCCAAACTCAATTCAGGGGTCGTACAGCCTTCAAAGAATAGCTTAAACCCCTATTATTTAGGTCTCAAAATATTCGAAGATATCGAGAAACGCTGGGATTCACCTACAGGTAACGATTCACTTCTTACGGGATCTAAACCTGGTCAAGGGAGAGCCAAAATATTTGAAGTTAGAGAATTAGACTCTGACACCTCTTTCATTCGTAATTATATGACGAAGAAGCTCGCGGATGACTTGGACTTGTATGTATTTGAGAAGAAAGGTCCTGAGTGGACCATAACCGATAAGTCATGGGAGAATATTCGGGATCAACTTGTCTATTCTCGGATAAATGGCGGTTTCCCATACTTGGTTGTGCAAGATGGGAACTATGAAGATAACGGTGAGTTATATTTAAAACACATGTATGAAGGAACAGAGCTAGATCTTAAATATGTGGAGCGTACGCTACCTTACGTTCATAGGTTATGGGGTAGAACCATTCATTTGGAAACGACGATGGAAAATAAAATGGTACTGTTTACATTTGACGGGAAAAAGAGTGCTAGAAAATTCGTTTAGTATCGAACAAGAAGAAACGGCTGCGTTGTCCCATAAGAACGGATATCCGTCTCTTCGGAAATATTAGAAGTAGCGTATCAAGCGAAACTTATGATTTCTTATATTTTAGCTAAGGACACGCAGATCTGTGTGTCCTTTCTTATGTACCATTTATTAATGTTCAAATGTTCACTATACAAATAACCTTAAGCCTCATTTATTGAGTCTCAAGGTTATTTGTATAGTCCTCACTTTCATTAACTTACTTTAACGGTTCAGCAAACTCCCTACATATTTCAATAGCTCATTAGCACAGATTGGGCAGTATCCATGGTCATTAATAAGACGTTTACTTACCTCATTAATTCGTTTCAACTGGTTTCCATCTGGCGTCTTGGTGGACGTCGTGATCTTCACAATATCCTTAAGGTCTACAAAGAGCTTCTTCTCTATCGCTTCACGAAGTCGGTCGTGATGGTTGTATTCGAATTTTTTGCCCTTTCTTGAATAGGCAGAGATACGAATTAGAATTTCCTCACGGAATGCTTTCTTCGCGTTTTCTGATACCCCGATCTGTTCTTCTATGGATCGCATTAGTCTTTCGTCCGGATCCATCTCCTCATCCGTAAGCGGATCACGAATTTTGGACCAATTACAGAAAGCTTCTATGTTGTCGAGATAATTCTCAAATAATGTTCTTGCTGATTCTTCAAAAGAATATACAAATGCCTTCTGAATTTCTTTCTTAGCTAATTCGTCATACTCTTTACGTGCTATAGCTATGAAGTTAAGATAACGCTCGCGTTCTTCTTTCGTAATGGAAGCATGTTGATCTAACCCATCTTTAATAGCCCTTAGTACATCGAGTGCATTAATACACTGAAGATCTTGTTTAATAAGCGCACTAGAAATTCGGTTAATGACATACCGCGGGTCTACGCCCGACATGCCTTCATCCAGATATTCATTCTGCATTTCCTTCAGATCTGCTTCTTTATACCCCTCGACTTCCTCACCATCGTACATACGCATCTTCTTGACGAGATCCATCCCTTGTTTCTTAGTCTCTTTGAGACGAGTAAGAATCGAGAAGATGGCAGCCGCTTTTAGCGCATGTGGGGCAATATGAATGTGCTTCATATCGCTTTGTCCTATTAATTTCGCATATATTTTCTCTTCTTCTGACACCTTCAGGTTGTATGGGATCGGCATAACGATCATACGTGATTGTAATGCTTCATTCTTCTTGTTGGAGATAAAAGATTTATACTCAGATTCATTGGTATGAGCAATAATGAGTTCATTAATCGATGGATGATTAAGTCTAAAGAGATCAAGGAGAATGACCATATTCACTGTAAATCTCAAAAGAATATTGAAAGGCGAATTCTCATTCAAAGTTGAATGGAAATTCGCCTTTATTTATTTTGAACCACTTCAAAAAGTAAAACAGTAAGATTTTCAATGGCCTCGTTACACGAAGGAGCCTTTCTTCTAGGACAACTTGTAATAATTCTTCTAATACTTTCCTCTGCTATAAACATACATATGTTGTAGAGGTGAAGCCGATGTGGGAGAGCGTACAAAAGTTTCAAACCGAACTAGGTGAAATTGAAATTTATAAACCAGTGACAACCTCTACGAAAGATGAACAACACGAATTTTATGTTTTTCTGGCAAACCTATTATATGCAGACTATTTAGAACAGTTACTTGAAGCTTAAAGGGATACTATAATTATCTCCTAAGTTGACCACCCTCTGCCGGGGCTTCAACCTTAGGATTTCTCCACCAATTGCCTGTCAGCTACCGAGCGTCTCGGCACTTACTCGGGTTGGACTTTCACCAACTAGCAATTAACGGCTTGCTGGGCACGCAAAAAATATAATAGAGGCTCCAAAAAGTCAGCTTTCACCGACTTTTTGGAGCCTCTTCTCTAAGTTATTCCCTTACACAGTTTGAACCAAAAGAATCTCATCTATAATCGGAATCTCTCTTTTTAGCATAGCTAAGAGACTCTCGTCAACGGTATTATCAACTTCGCAAATCGTAATCGCAGGACCATTGATTTTTGAACGTTCATTTCCCATGCGGGCGATGTTGCATCCTTTTTCCTGAATTATCCATGATAGATCTGCAATGACTCCATTTCGATCAGTATGGCGGATCACTAGGGTTGGCCGTTCACCGCTAAATTTTAACGGATAACCATCAAATTCTTGGACTTCCACTTTACCCCCACCTAAAGAGCTTGCTAATACCTTTATCTTATGCGATTCTCCCTCTAATTCAATCAAAACGGTGTTCGGATTGTAGCTTCCAAGAACTCGTTTTGTAAATTCATACTTTAATCCATTTTTTTCGGCTAATTCTTTCGCATTCGGAATGTCATCATCCATCATTGTCAACCCGAGAACACCTGCTAAGAGAGCTAAATCTGTCCCGTGTCCCTGGTAAGTTTCAGCAAAAGAGCCCATCAGGGTGAACTTTACAAATAGAGGTTTTTCGTTTAAAAGCTGGTAAGCAATATTACCAATCCGAACAGCCCCGGCTGTATGAGAACTCGAAGGCCCCACCATTACAGGACCAATGATCTCATAAGCACTTTGGTATCTAACCGGCCCACTGGCATTAGATTTGCCCCCTAGAATCTTCTCTTTTATTTGTTGCCCTGCTGGAGTTCCAGCCAAACCTCCCATTCCCGTTTCTCTTAACGATTCGGGCATTTGCTGTCCGACCTCATGCATTATTTGAATGACTTCATCCGGAGGAATCATGCTACTCACCCCAGCTAACACCATATCTGCCGCAGCTAGAGCGGTAATGGCATGTAAACCGTTGCGATAGATGCACGGAATTTCCACCAGCCCGGCAACAGGATCACAAACCAATCCCAATGAATTTTTTAACGCAATCCCAACCGCATCTCCCACCTGCTTTGGTGTTCCGCCAGCAAGTTCTACTAATGTACCTGCAGCCATTGCAGTGGCTGACCCAATTCCAGCCTGGCAGCCGGCTTCAACCCCTAATATCGAAGCTTTATTGGCAATCACTAAGCCAAGTGCAGCAGCAGTAAAAGTCGACTGTACAACTTGGTCACGGGTAAATCTTCCGCTGTCTAGAGCATGAACGAGTACAGCTGGCAAAACCCCAGCCGAGCCGGCTGTTGGTGTCGCTACAATTCTCCCCATTGCCGCATTAACCTCTGATACTGCAAGTGCATTGGCTGCGGCCTGTAAGGTTGTAGAATTGACAAAGGAGTTCCCATTTTTAGTATACTCATAAAGACGGTTTCCATCTCCCCCAGTTAAACCAGTACGAGACATTACCGGACTCTCAGTTCCTCTGCGAACAGCCTCCTCCATAACCGCAAATTGTTCTGACATTTTTTCAATAATCGTCTCTCTCGATAAACCTTTCTGTACCTCTTCTGTTTTTATCATTAATTCTGCAATAGTTATATTCTCCCGCTCTGCCATTCCAAATAATTCCTGCAAATTTGTAAAAGACATGTTGTCACTCCTTTAAGCTAATCGAAGCTGTTGCAAAAAGATTATTCCACCGCAGATAAAAAATCAAGAACTTTTATCACACCATACTTCGTAATATAAGAAGGAATCAAATAGTCAAACGTTCGACTTATGACCATCAGCAGGTTTGGCGCCAACATAAAACATACTACCCGGAACCTTTTCCTAATAATATGCAAAATCCTCCGAGCTTGAAAATGGCGGCGTTTCTAAAAGTGCTTTAATTTCAGGTATTTGCGCCTTTTGAATCCCCTTTACAACCAGATCAGTCATTCCTTATCATTGCCAGACGGGATAATCATGCGAATAGGTTAAATCATATGTTATACTAAATTCCTGCGCAAGCCCTGATAGGATTCGTTGAATACTCTTTCCACAGTTGAGCGGACTTCGTTGGACATCATACGAACATCCCTTCGAGTTCTCACTGTCTTTAATGATATTAAACGAACTTTTCTCATCAAAGGAACCGATTGTTATGGTCCCCATATCAAACGGGTTATTGCGGCGGCAAACAATCGTCTGCGTTGCGACAACAAAGTGGCTTGCTGCGACAATATTAGTGTAAACCCAATCACGAATGAATCGACTAATCAATAAAAAGAGAGCTTGATCAGATGCCAATGACAAGTCACCTGATTAAGCTCAAAAGATATAGATTTAATTATTTAATTAGAAGAATGCTTTCAAACTTGCTAGGACAGTGAGAATGCCCACAACAATGACAAATACATTGCTAAGTTTTCCTCTGTATTTAGCTAGTACAGGAACTTTACGGATCGCATACATTGGTAAAACACATAAAATAGCAGCAACTAACGGTCCGCTGAGAGTATCGATAATTCCAAGAATGCTTGGATTTGCATAAGCAGTATACCAGCATGTTAATACTACAAAAACAAGGATACCTCTCTTAACTGTTTTTTCTTTTAGGTCTTTTCCGCGCGCTTTACCAGACGAGATAACCATGTCACGCATTACCTCGTATACTCCTACATAATGGCCAAGAAAGGACTTTGTTACGGCCACAAACGCAATAATAGGAGCTGCAATAGCGATTACAGGCGAATCAAGCCGATTGGCAAGATATGAAAGTATTGATAAATTCTGTTCTTTTGCCATTGCAAGATCATTTGGAGTCAAACACAAGACACTGCTCCAAACAAAGAACATAACTACACCGAATGTCATTATATAACAAAATTTTTGTATTTGAGCACATTTGGCGTCAGCAGCTATTCCATAAGTTTGTTTCTGTTTCACAACAAATGACGATATCATAGGAGAATGATTAAACGAGAATACTATGATTGGCAAAATCAACCATATCATACTGAAGTATCCTCCTACTCCTGTTGAAGCAGTAGTAATACTTGAAAAACTAAGCATCGACGTATTCCAATTTGGAATTAAAGATATTGAGATAAAAAGCAGCGAAGCTATGAAAGGATAAACTAGCATGCTCATTACCTTTACAGTAATATCTTGACCAAAATTCAGTATAGCTATAAGACCGAGTACTAATACAAGCGATAAAATGGCTCTTGGTGGCTCATTCATGTGCAATTGATTCACGATAAAACTACTTGCAGTATTTGTTAGTGCAACCGAATACATCAGCACGATAGTATAAATTGAGAAGAAATATACTATGTTAAAAATTACACTTGCCTTATTACCGAAATACTTTCTTATCGTACCTGTAATCCCCTCTTCAGCAGAATCGGAAGCGCATATCATTTTAGCCATCGCCCTATGCGAGTAATACATAACAGGAAATGCAAGTATTGTAATTAACAATAATGAAAATAAACCTCCTGCTCCCGCATTAATAGGTAAAAAAAGTACGCCTGCTCCAATTGCAGTTCCAAAAAGGCTCAATGCCCAGGTGGTATCTTGTTTATGCCATTTTTTGGGATTTAGATGTTTTTCATTATTTACTGTAGTATTTTCCGCTGTAAATTCAAGTTTTTCCGCTGTATTCCCATTCATATTATAATTCCTCCCTGTATACTGTTTCAAAACCACTTTTATTGACACAAAAATAATTCTAAGACCCTACACCTTACACGGGATAGCTCTGTCTAGTTTTTATCTTTCTTTTCTAGTAACCTTTTCTCCAAAAATTTTGTTTTTAATAGCAATTCCTGTGGGTGTGGCTGCAACTCCGCCTAAACCTGTCTCTCTTAATTCGCGAGGCATCTGTCTTCCTACTATAAACATCGCTTCAATTACTTCGTCAGCATTGATGATGTTGATTACGCCCGCTAATGCAATGTCCGCTGCTACTAAGGCATTAGCCATTCCAATAGCATTTCTCTTTACACAAGGAATTTCTACCAAACCTGCAACCGGATCACAAACTAAACCGAGTAAGTTTTGTAGTGCAGTTGAGAAAGCTTCAGAAGATTGCTGAGGTGTTCCTCCGGCAGCTTCTACTGCTGCTGCTGCAGCCATTGCTGAGGCACTACCTACTTCAGCTTGACATCCTCCGAAGGCTCCGGAAATACAAGCGTTATTTGCAACTATCATTCCAAATAGAGCTGAAGTGAATAGAAAATGGATCTTTTCTTCATGACTTAACTGTAATCTATCTTGAATACTAAACAGTACTCCCGGGATCGTCCCACTTGCGCCTGCTGTTGGAGTTGCACAAATAACCCCCATCGATGCATTTACTTCATTAACTCCCATAGCGTTTTGGACCCCGAACATCATCAAATCTCCAGAAAGGGTTTTCCCACTTTCACGATATTGTTTTATTTTAACAGCGTCCCCTCCGGATAAACCGGTCGGAGAAAATACTCCGTTGCCCTCAGTACTTTTCTTAGCAGAATTTTCCATAGTCACTAAATTTTTTTCCATTTTTATCCAAATTTCTTCATAAGAAGTTTTAGTTTGCTCGATTTCCTGCTCAATTGCTAATTCATAAATTGGCTTTTGTCTTTGATTAGCCGCATCGATAATTTCCTTTATAGTCATGTACATAAAATTTTTCACCCCTAATTAAAGAATAATGATATTAGCTGTACTGCTAAAAGTCCTCAATTTCTTCTGAACATCACTAGGTATTTGAGAATCCAAATCAAATTCATATAAATATTTTCCTGACTTTTCCAAACTATTAAACTTGTTAATTTCCACATTATATTGTTTAAAGATCCTGCGTAATATAAATTCAAGGTCATCTCTTTCGGAAATCGCTATAATAACCGGCAATGCCCCTTGAAGATTTAAGCTAAACCCGTCAATTTCTATATGTTTGATTTCAATTAATCCGCCACCGACTGAAATACCCATTGTTCTAATACTTCGATTTTCATCCTCCAGATAAATATCTGCAGTATTCGGATGACCGGTAGGACTATCACCTGCTTCTTCTAAAAAGGTAATGTCAATTCCTTTAGATTCTGCTATTTCAATAGCACCGGGCACTCTACTATCATCGGTAGCAAATCCTAATATACCCGAAATAATTGCAAAATCAGTTCCGTGCCCTTTATGGGTTTCAGCAAATGATTCATAATACCGTACCACAACTTTTTTTGGAAGACCTTGAAATAATTTATTGGCAACTGTTCCAATAGCTAAGGCACCTGCAGTATGTGAACTGGAGGGGCCGATCATAACCGGTCCAATCACATCAAAACAACTTTTGTAACTAACAACCTTTTTTTCTTTAATAGGTACTACCTTCACGTTCATATAAGTTTCCTCCCCATAGTTGCCATACTAGTTACTAGAATTACCAATCTAAATAAGGGACCGAACTACGATAATGTCAGCTTGAGTAAGAGGTTCAATAGCAACAGAAACTGTACCTAACAGTTATTACCTAATTTCATTTTCCGGTGTCATTCCAACTAAAGGAATAATAGCACCTATCATGTAAGGGCTTTCAAAAGCAACAGTAAGAATCAAACCCCTTTCTTAGTACTAATTGAACACTTGGATAAATTATCGTTGCTATCAATGCTATCAAAACAACGATCATTTTAATCTGATCCTTCTTAAACAATTTAGAATAATTTATTACAGTAATTATTTTTTATTACTACATATATAAAATACCACATAAGTGATCATGATGTCAAAAAAAATAATAATAAATTATTTTTATAGAAATTTATTATTACAATATTTAGGTGTTACCAAGGTCTGTTATAATTTCAGTATTATAAATAACCTGAATCCGTGACGATACATTTAATTTTTCTCTCTGTAAAGTTCCAAAAACCTTGTTATAATAGGTTATCTATCTATTTTGAATGCCGGCTTCCTCATTAAACGAAATCCTTGTCGTGAAAAGCCCGAAGCTTGGTTGGCTATAGCTAAAAAAAAGAAGAATGCATCCAAGAACGTGAAGGAAAGCGCGTCTTTTATGGATCCGTAATGGTCAAACCGAAGCGAGCAATTTCATAGTGAATGAAAAATTCAGGAATAACTGATTGCTCTTATAAGGAGGAATACTTAATTGGATAATGAACTATTTCGACACTATCAAAATATAATGAATTATTTCGGGGGAATTTTGGGATCTAATTATGAATTTGTTTTACATGTTTTAAATCCTAATGGAGGTTCTCATATCGGTCACATAGTCAATGGAGACTTAAGCGGAAGATCTTTAAATGCCCCATTAACTAACTATGCAAAAAAATTAATCAACGAAAAAGTATATTTAAATAAGGATTATGTTTTAGATTATGTTGGAGAAGGACCAAGAGGTAAAAAATTTCGTTCATCAACTTTATTTATAAAAGATCGTGAAGGTCAATTACAAGGTCTTTTATGTATAAATTTTGATGCGGATGTCTATAGGAAAGTCGCAAAGGATATATTAAAATTGGCCAATCTAAGCTTAGATATAGAACTTATCGAAAAGGAAACTGATCAGGAACAACCTGTTGAAAAACTTACCGATAATATTCGTAATATCATTTATGCAGTAATAGATAAAGATATATTAGAATCCGGTGCTCAATTATCACCTGAACAAAAGAGACTTGCTATTTCTAAATTAAAAGAATACGGGGTATTTGAAATTAAAGGTAAAATAAATGAAGTTGCTGATATAATGGGAATGTCGGAATCAAGTGTTTATCGTTATCATCAAATGATATCGCGCAACGACAAGTATCTCCAATCGAACCAGAACAATTGAGCAATATCAAAAGGATGTTATTTATGAAGAGTTTCTGGCTCAAATACTGCAAAAGGAATAGGATTATCGACAGCTGGAGAGGTCAATCCTGGTTATTTCAGCAGAGCTCTGAACATAATAAATACAACCGATTAACAGCAAAATTAAAGAGGCATTACGTAATTTCAATTTTATTACGCGATGCCTCTTCTTATATTACTACTCCCCTCCCCCCCCAACCTCTTCTCTCGATGCCTACCAACTCGTACAATTTTCGCGCGCGATTGAACAATCAATCCGTTACCTCGGACTTTGTTCATATCCTCTTGACGATGTGCACGACAAATCTTTAATTATGTTTCAAAACATTTTTGTTGAATATGCACTATCCTCACCTGATACGTCAATCTCTGGTGTTTCCCTCAATCCAAAATATTACACATTAGCCTTTGCAATCCCTTTGTTTTGGCCTTTGTTTTGGTTGTACAACAATGATATAATCTTTTCACAGTAATTAAACCAAAAAGAAGGGTGTATAAATTAATGCGTGAACTGCCCCCTAACATATTACGAATTATCAATTACATCCGTAAGTCACGAGAAGAAGAAATCCAAGAAGAACGAGAAGGAATCGATGCACTAGAACGTCAGCGCGTACAAATGGAAATCGTATTGAAGCGTTACGGTGTACCTTTTGAACAAGTTAAAGAAGTTGGGTCCGGGGATTCAATTTCAGGACGACCCATCTTCAGACAAGTGCTGAGTGACATTGAAAGCGGCAAGTATCAAGCGATCGCAGTACGTGAGATTCAGCGCTTAGGACGTGGCTCCTACGGTGATATGGGCGTGATTTATGATTTGCTCGAACAAAACCGAATTCACATCATTACTGAGAGTCGTATTTACGATCCACGCAACTCCGATGATGCAAAATTTATTCGGATGCAACTCTTTATTTCTCGTGAAGAATATTTCATGATCAAAGAGCGACTTGTCAACGCTAGGTATTTTAAAGCCCGTGAGGAAGGCAAGTTTATGAACTCACACCCTGCATACGGTTACCGTTCAAACATCAAAACAAAAAAACTTGAACCCTTTAACTACGATGAAGGCACAGAAGAATATACCGATGAAGCCGCGATTGTACGCAAAATATTTGATTGGTATGTGAATGATGATATCGGATATCAAGCCATCTCCACAAAACTCGTGAAAATGGGGATCCCTACCTCCAAGAACAAAAAGCATTGGCAAGGGCTTGTCATCCGCCGAATGTTAGAAAATCCAGTTTACAACGGACATATCTACTATCGTACGACAGAAAACATCAAAGACCCTTCTCTGAAACGGGGATATCGCCAAATCAAGCGTCCCAAAGAGGAGTGGCTGATTCACGAAGATGCGCATAATGCAATTATTGATAAAGAAACGTTCGATGCTGCACAGCGTAAATTGCAAGCGAAAAGTAATCTGGCTCTTCCCGTTAAGGAACAGTTCCAGCCTTGTGAATTAGCATCACTTGTCGTTTGTCCAACTTGTCAGAAAAAAATGGTTCGCCAATACTCTACCCAGCATTATGATAAAAAGGGAAGCGATGAAACAAGCGTCTATCACAAAGAATTTCTCTATGACAAAGAGTGCCGTAAATCTTACAAGTACAGAGATGTTGAAGATCAAATCATAAAGCTTCTGCAACAAGTTAAAGAGCTCGATACGAATCAACTCGAGTCGATGATTGAACTAACCCTTGAACGTGCAACAAGCACAGTTAAAAATCCATTTGATGACCTACACATCCTAGAAGTCAATAAAAAGAAATTAGAGTCTCGACTTGAATTCATTTTTAACGCTTATGAATCAGGCGACTACACCCGGGAAGAGTTCAATAAGAGAAAAACAAAGCTTACTGAGGATTTAGAGGGTATTGAAGTGGAGATTCTCAAAATCAAAACTGCTGAGGCAAGTGATGTGAAAAACGACATCAACATAGATGCAATTCGCAAGAAAGTATCATCAGTGATTGACGCCTACCATACGCTAAATGACAAAACAAGAAAGAATACGTTATTACGCCGTGTATTCGAGAAGATTGAGGTTGAGGTCTTAGAGCCAGGCATTGGCAGGCGTCCTGCGAAGTTGCTCGTGCGTGGATACTTCAAACATGATTTTCTATTATAAGAATCGGGTTTACTTATCTGTTACTGCCATTATTTTCAACTTTATCATTTAACTATCAGTTCATCCGCTGAAATCAGTGCAAACCTTCCCGCTTTGAAGTTCCCCTCCTGCGTCAACGAAAGTAGGTTCCACAGAAATTTTTCATCACATTTCAACATCTCCTGAAATTCCATCAAACCCCGATTCGCCTTATTTAATTCCCCATCAAAGCGATAAGCGCGTGGATCCGACTCCGAGCCAAATTCTGTTATCGTAGAGAAATCTATACTTCCCGTGAGATCAGCGATATCTTGTGATTTCGGGTCCGAAGGACTAAAGGTTCCAATTCCTATACGTCCCTCTTCAGATATCAACACCCGCTTCACATTGACTTTTTCAATATCTCCACCATATTCCGTCTTCAATCTCATCTGGCAAGAAGGACACAAACTCCCTTCAATTCGCACGCCCAGTTCTTTCTCCACTTCAGGGCGCAGATCCATCGGAATTAAATGTAATGGCTCTTCATGCATTGGGCACCCATCAATCGCATATACCGCCCCCTTATCCGTCTTGGAGAATCTCTCCATTCCCCGCTTCAAGAGTGTTACGATTGTTGACTTCCCTCCACTTACAGGACCCATGAGCAATAGTATCCGCTTACGGACATCTAGACGCCTTGCCGAGGAATGAAAGTACTCTTCCACAAGCTTCTCAACAGACCGATCCAATCCAAAAATATCCTGTTCAAAGAACTTATACCTCTTATGTCCGTTGACCACTTCTGTGCCATATGAATCGATCATTTCATACACACGAGCATGAGCAGTCATGGCAGGTGTGGGATCTTTTCGAAGCAATTCAATATAATCTTTAAATATGCCATTCCACTCCAACTGATTGCTCTCTGCACGATAAGCTGCTACGCGTTCGAAAATATCCATAATTGGTACCTCCTATGACTTATGTTTGGAACTGGCATCACCAAGTAGAAATAGTCTTGTCATCCAGCATATGCTTTCGACGTTAGCGATACTTCGTATCGCTTTTAACATATGCTTCCGACGCTAGCGATACTTCGTATCGCTTTTACCTTATGCTTCCGACGTTAGCGATACTTCGTATCGCTTTTGGGTCAACCTCTTATCGTTGGAAAAAGTGTACTACATACCTATGCAAGAAAGTGGGTTTAGTTGACCTATTTTTATCAATATACAGTTTGTCATTTTAGAAATGCTATAATTGATAACTAATAACGAGTGGATAAAGTCAATGAAGGAGATATCTACATGGCTATTCAACACGAAACCGAACTATATGAACCTTTAAAACAATTTTTTGAGGAACAGGGATATGTTATTAAGGGAGAGGTACGCCATTGTGACTTAGTAGGAGTAAAAGAGGAACAAGCTGAACCTTTAATTGTGGAAATGAAGAAGACATTCAATCTCTCGCTGTTACTGCAAGGGATGGAACGTCTCAAAATGAGCTCTAACGTCTATTTGGCTGTCGAACGTAGCCGTGCTAAACGTGGGGCTGTAAACCAACGCTGGGGTGAATTATCAGCGCTTTGCCGACGGCTAGGCCTTGGGTTGATCACAATTACCTTTTACAAGACCAAGCGACCTTTTGTTGAGATCCTCACTGAGCCTACTGACCCTTTGAAACCTCAGACAAAGAATAAACGTCGTCAATCGAAGTTAGTTAATGAATTCCGTGAACGTAGTGGAGATTATAATATAGGAGGAAGTAATCGTGCAAAGTTGGTAACAGCCTATAAGGAAAAAGCACTTCGTATCGCTTTACCTCTACGAAATGCTGAAGCTAGCGGCGTTTCTCCAGCATCGCTACGTAATGTTACCGGAGTAGGTAATGCATCCTCCATACTACAACATAATTACTACGGCTGGTTTGAGCGCATCTCACGTGGTCGGTATATTCTTACCCCCTTAGGAGTAGCTGCCTTAGAGCAGTATCAAAACGTCTTAGAGGTGTCTTCTGCGCTTCAATCATTACCCACAATCGTAGAATATGGCACAGAATCTGATTAAGACTAACTTCTAGCTGTGAATTCGTTTATCGCTTCGCTTATTAAATGCATACCTTGAATCAGCTCATCTCGTCCAGGTTGGGTGAAATTAAGACGAATACGGCCAGAACCTTCGCCCTTGTTCGCAAAACATAACGTTCCTGGACAGAAGGCCGCCCCTTTACGGATGGAACATTTCAATAGAGCTTCACTCCGCAGTCCATCTGGTAGCTGTAACCATAGGAACATTCCTCCTGACGGCAGATCATACCTAACCTCGCTCCATGCAGGTTGCTTCAATAACGCCTTCAACAGTTCCAGACGGGTACTATACTCACGATTCAAAAGAGCAACATGCTTATGCCCATCAAAGGTTGTTGATACCAGCAAGTGATACAATAGTCGTTGATTCAAATTGCTTGATTGATATTCTGCTAATGGTTTGGTAGCAGCCATTACGTCAATCAATTTACGATTTCCAACAGCCCATCCCGTTCGTAGTTCAGGTGCTACCGTTTTGTTGAATGATCCCATATATAGCACTTGTCCACCCACGCCATGACTATCCAATGAAAAGAGTGATGGATACCTTATGTTAAAAGACTTCTGATCATTGGTTTCGTCAAAATGAAGATCACCGTACGTATCATCTTCTACGATCAGAACCTGATACCTCCGACATAGATCAAGTATGATCCGTCGTCGTTCAAGGCTCCAAAGAACCCCTGTTGGATTCGTGAAATTAGGGGTTACAAATAGTAGTTTTGGAGTTTTAACCTCCATTAATTGTTCCAATGAATGAGGAAGTAACCCCTCCTGATCCCCATCAATCGGAATAATGATTGCCCCCTGCAACCGTAATATTTGCAGAATACCCGGTGAAGTAGGATTCTCCACAAACACAATATCTCCCGGATGTATATAAAAGCGTGTTAGTAAATCTATACCATGCTCACTACCCATGGTTAGAACGATCTGATTAACATCTACTTCTATTCCCTTGTGTTGCTGCCACTCGGACTGAAGCCACGCTCGAAGCGGCATGAATCCTTTAGCATCTTCATGCTGCAACACCACAGGATCGCTTGATAGGTCTGCTGCATGCACGGATGACAGTGGAAACAGATCTTGAGCTGGCAGTTCCTCTGCTAGTGAAATCAATGAACCTTGCAAAGAATACTTCATGAACCGCCCTCCTCTACATAGCTATACACTAAGCTAATACAATTATATGTATACAGGACGGATCGGAGACGAATAAACAGCAAACTTTTCTATGGCCTGAGCTCTTGTGCCGACGCCCAGCTTTACATATATTCTTTGTAAATAATTATCTATAGATCTTCGGCTGAGTTCTATCTCTATTGCTATTTTATCGTATGTAATTCCTTGCACGATACGCTCCATGATAAATACCTCTGTCTCTGATAGTTGAAAAAAATCATGCGTATTCCGTGGGGTAGTCACAGGCCATATCCCATTCTTCAACCATTCTAATGGTATAAAGGCATACCCTTCACGTAGACCCTCAATGAGAAGAAGCAGTTGTGCTGGAGATGCCTGTTGAGATAATATCCCGCTTGCTCCAAGATTAAGTAATGATTGAGCTCTTAGGAGCACTTCTTCATCCGAGACAATCACAACATGGCTTTCCGGCGATTGTGACTTTATTTGCCCCAATACACCTTCCAATCTCCCCTTTGACCATAAATAATCAAGTAGAATCAAGTCCGGTTTCATCTCTTTAACCATATGTATTCCTTCAGAAATATCTGATGCCATTCCTATCACATTCAAATATGCTTGATCCTCCAAAATCAACTTCGTTCCCAACATACTCGTGGGTTGACCACCCAAGATAACGACGCGCCAAACTAACGACATGTATAAAATCCTCCCAGTCATTTTAAACAGACTTAACGAAATTGTATCCTACAAATTCCATAAATAGGAATTACACATTCGATAATTGTGTGAATTTTGCTTTTTTTGCGTAATTGATAGGGTAATGATAGAATAGAAACTTGTAAAAAATAATAGATTAAGATGAGGTGATGACTATGCCTTCCTCAACGGATGCTACAACAAATCCCTATAGTGAACGCTCCAAAACCAAACGTGGACCCTCTGTCAAAGCCTTCTTGCTACTATGGATATTGCTAATTGGAATAGGCATAACAACCGCTTATATATATAGTAATGAGCTGAAACAGGACTTGCTCCAACAACTGCAAAAGGAAAACCAACAACAGATGACACTATTAAAAACGGAGTATGAACAGAATCTCACAGAACTATCTGCTCAAGTCGAAGAACTGAATAGCAAGGTGCAATCATTTAATGAACTACTTACATTCACTAAGGATAATGCGACGAGTAAAACCGATAACAGCAACAAATTGTACACACAATTAAATGAGGTAAAGAAACAACTTGACACACTACAGAAGAAAATGGACCTTCTCAAATGAGATTGCAAGTCAAACAGGTCAATCGGTTTTTTCTACTCGCAACAGCACCTTTTATCGGAATTTTATTCTGTCTCATGTTCATACATCGACCTGTCGAGTTAGATATACATACAAGTCCCTACATCCCTAATGGATCTATTCATACATCAACAGACAACATTATGCTCCAATTAAATGATGCGGAGAAGGTAGTGAAAGGCACTCTATCAACCATACGTCAGACATCCGAGTTATATCAAAAAACACTTGAGACGACTAACAATATCGTAAAGACAACTATATCACAAGCACATAAGCCAGAGTATATTTACAATAAGAGAATTACGTCTAAGCTGGGTGCTCCTTATGAGAAAATAACCAGCGATCGCATAACGATTGAACTCTACAAAGTAAACCCAGGTGTTTATCGCGGTTATGCCATGAAGGTGAAACTTCATGATCCTAAGGCCATGAAGATGAGCCTCGGTAGTGACGTTATCGGCGGTTCTGAGACGACCGCTCAGGCTGTACACCGTAATGGCGCGATTGCTGGCATCAATGCAGGAGGATTTGCTGATGGAAAGGGCAAGCGGTACCCTCTAAGTACTACCATCATGAATGGACAATATCTAACAGGGTTTGAATCAAGCTTTAAAGACCTCTTCTTTGTAGGCTTAGATAACTCCGGTAAGCTTATTGGGGGCAAATTTCACAACAAGGTGGATCTCGATCATCTGAATCCTTCGTTTGGCGCAACCTTTGTACCCGTATTACTCCACAATGGTCAAAAGGTACCTATTCCAGCCCAATGGCAGACTACACCCACTCGGGCGCCACGTACGGTTATAGGCAACTATAAAGATGACCAACTGTTGATCATCGTTATTGATGGATATAATGAGAGTGGAAGTTCAGGTGCTACTTTACAGGAACTTCAAGGCAAGTTGCTCCAACTTGGCGTTCGCGATGCCTATAATCTGGATGGTGGAGGTTCTTCTTCCCTAATCTTCAATGGAAGAGTCGTGAACAAGCCCTCTGATGGAAGTCTTCGTCCAGTACCCACTAATTTTTTGTTTTTTAAATAAAAATAAAATGGTATAATAAGTATAGTGAAGTAGTTTTACAGGAGGTGAGCATGGTGTCTTTTTCATTAACTTTTTGGATTGTTGCGTTGGTTCTAGCTCTATTCATGATCGGCATCCTCACATCATCTTATAACGATGATAAAACAAAAGGACTATAAGTTAAATCGTTATGTTGGGCTTCCTCACGCTGAGGAGGCCTGTTTTATTTGTTTTCATTATATGGTTCAGATAAAATAAAAAAAAGCACCACGTTAAATCGCGATGCTCCCTATCACATGCATTAGGCCCGAAGTAAATCAGTCATATCAGACTGGCACTGTGCACAAATAAGACGTTCTTTGAATTCATTCACTTCTTCTACCGAACCACAGAACACACATTTAGGACGATATCTTTCCAAAATAATATGATCTCCTTGGACCAAAATCTCTACTGGGTCCCCTTCATTCATCTGATATCTTTTTCTCAGTGATTTGGGTAAGACAATTCTCCCCAGCTGATCCACCTTACGAACCACACCAGCAGGCTTCATAATGGTACTACACTCCCCTATCTAAAAATATAATAGTCCCACAACAACAAAAAATGGGTCTATCTTAATAGTTCGATATGATTATGTCGAATCCTGCTGTTCTCGACAATTTTTATCGTAAATTATTGAAATCTAATTGTCGCAATGCCTCATATACGACAATTGCTGCGGAATTGGAGAGATTTAATGATCTAACTTGCTCACCCATCGGTATTCGCATGCATGTATCAGGATTAGCTGCAATTAATTCAGGAGGCAACCCTTTCGTCTCTTTACCAAACACAAAAAAGTCTTCATCCTGATATTCGAAGTCACTGTATCTTAAAGAAGCCTTGGTTGAAGCATAGAAAAAACGACTACCTGCATACTTCTCTTGGACCTCTGCAAAAGAGTTATGATATTCAATATGAACAGCATGCCAATAGTCTAAGCCTGCTCTCTTTAATGTCTTGTCATCCGTAAGAAACCCAAGCGGGTGGACCAAATGCAGATGCACACCTGTTGCAGCGCATGTTCTTGAAATATTCCCTGTATTTGCCGGTATTTCCGGCTCCACGAGTACAATATGTAATGCCATAACGATATCCTCCACCTATCTATTTCTAGTTATTATAACCTTAAATGTTCCACAAACCAAAACAAAAGCCTTCCACCACTGGTGGAAGGCTAAGAGTACTAGAGAGTTGATAATTATTCAACTTTCATTACCCATGAGTCTTTTGAAAATGAGTCATGAAATCAGCTAGCGCTTTACAACTCTCATAAGGAACCGCATTATAGATCGAGGCGCGTAAACCACCTACACTACGATGGCCTTTGAGACCCACAAAGCCTTCCTGCTCTGATTCTTTAATGAACTGATTCTCAAGTTCCTCAGAAGTCAGACGGAAAGTGATATTCATAATCGAACGGCTACCTAGTTCTACAGGTCCCCGATAAAAACCACCACTGTTGTCTATTGTATCATAGATAAGCTGTGCTTTCTTGCGATTAATCTTCTCTATTCCTTCAAGAGCGCCTTGTTCTTCTACCCATTTCAACACTTCATTAACCATGTATACGGAAAATGCAGGTGGCGTGTTATACAACGAATTATTTGAAAAATGCGTGTTATAACGTAGCATTGTAGGAATATCCTTCGGTGAGTCATTAATTAACTCTTCCCGTGCAATAACAACGGTTACGCCAGAAGGACCTAGATTCTTCTGAGCACCTGCATATATAAGTCCGAACTGATTCAGATCAAATTGACGGCTGAGAATATCACTCGACATATCGCCAATCAATGGAATGTTGCCTGTATCCGGAAATTGTTGATATTGTGTACCTTCAATGGTTTCGTTGGAAGTAACATGTAGATACGCTGTTTCAGCAGACAGTTGAATATTGCTAAGATCAGGTATAGACATGAACTTATTCGCCTCAGATGAAGCTACAATATTTGTTTCCCCAATCAGTTTGGCTTCTTTGATTGCTTTATCAGCCCAACTTCCTGAGTTAACATAACTAGCAACCTTACCTTTAGATAGCAAATTCATTGGAAGCATTGCAAATTGAGTACTCGCTCCGCCTTGTAAGAACAGAACTTTATATCCCTTCACATTACCGAGCAATGATAGAAGCCGGCTTTCTGCTTCATTATGCACTTCTTCGTAAACTTTACCCCGATGAGACATCTCCATAATAGACATTCCTGTATTTCTAAAATCAACAAATTCAGCTTGTGCGCGTTCTAGAACTTGAAGCGGTAGTGCAGCAGGTCCTGCATTAAAATTATAGGCTCTCTTACTCAAGTGTACTCCCCACCCTTTCTATTTCCTCTTTATATGATATCGCTATGATAGCAGTATTCCTACCACCCAGCAAGTAAGATTTGCACTTTCGAAGATGAATCGAACATTTAATTTCTTTATAGGCAAACACATTTTTATTTATCGAATTAAAGCGACACCGTAGAAAGGCATTTCACAATTATCTCCTTCTATAAGCAAGATCCTTCGGGTAAACCCGAAGGATCGAGATAATAAATGATTTTATAATAACAATTCTAGCAATCGAAGTAGAGGCTATATTCATGAGGATGAACACGAATCGCTACGTCCTTAGCTTCAGCACGTTTCATCTTAATATAGTTATCAATGAAGGACTTAGTGAATACTTCACCTTCTGTTAAGAATTCAAAGTCTGCTTCCAAAGCATCCAACGCTTCATTCAGGGTACCTGGAACACTGCGGATTTTGAATTTCTCTTCATCGGACAATTCATAAATATTCGTATCCATTGGACCATAACCTAGTTCCTGAGGATCAATCTTTCTCTTGATACCATCAAGACCAGCCATCAACATCGCTGAGAAAGCAAGGTAAGGGTTAGCTGTGGAATCTGGTGTACGGAATTCAATGCGACATCCCTTAGGTGTTACAGCTGCAACTGGAATACGAACGGCTGCGGAACGGTTACCTTTGGAGTACACAAGGTTTACAGGAGCCTCATACCCAGGAACCAGACGTTTGAATGAGTTCGTGGATGGGTTTGTCAATGCAATCAATGCTGGTGCATGGTGCAGTATTCCACCGATGTAATGCAAAGCCATTTCACTCAGGTTAGCATATCCACCTTTTTCATAGAAAAGAGGTGTGTCGCCATTGAAAATGGACTGATGAACGTGCATCCCACTACCGTTATCACCAAAAATAGGTTTCGGCATAAATGTTGCAACTTTACCATATTGGCGTGCTGTATTGTGAACAATATATTTATAAACAAGCAGGTTATCTGCTGTTTTCTTCAAAGTATCGAAACGGAAGTTGATTTCAGCTTGACCCGCTGTTGCCACTTCATGATGATGACGTTCTACACGCAAGCCCGCTTCTGCAAGTAGACGGCACATTTCACTACGGATGTCTTGTTGCGTATCTACCGGAGCAACCGGAACATATCCACCTTTGACACCTACTTTAAATCCTAGGTTACCGCCTTCTTCTTTACGATTCGTATTCCATGCTGCTTCTTCCGAATCTACGAAGAAAGAAGAACTGTTCATGCCACTTTCGTAACGCACATCATCAAAGATGAAGAATTCAGATTCAGGTGCGAAGAAAGCTGTCGTACCTACACCACTCTTTTGCAAAAACTCTTCTGCTTTAGCAGCAATTCCGCGTGGGTCACGCTCGTAACGCTCGCCGTCTGGCGTATGGATGTTACACATAATGTTCAAGGTAGGGTGTGCAGTGAATGAGTCGATAAATACGGCTTCAGGATCAGGCATCATAACCATATCTGATTCTTCTATGCCGCGAAAACCAGTAATCGAGGAACCATCAAACGCAACCCCGTTAACAAATGTTTCTGCGTCTACTTCTGAAGATGGTAATGAAATATGATGAGCACGTCCTTGTAGATCTACAAAACGAAAATCTATCCACTCAATATTGTTATCCTCAATAATTTTCAATACGTTCTCAACTGACATTTCCTTATCCCCCTAAATTCCGAACATTAACCATCCAATTGATTAAAAATGTTCATGATTTCTTTTATCTGATGTCGCAATTATAAAACGTATTTTTTTTAACGTCAATACGTATGTCAGGTATTTCTTTTTTATATGTAAGATAATCTAACATAAGTGTTAGAATGTCTAAATAACAACAAAAAGAACCCACTTCCGGTTTAATAAACAAACGGAAGAGGCTGGAAATTAAATGATTCATTTAGGTTGTTATCATTAAACTCTGGAAAGAAAAGCTTCCGCAGGCGCTTTCTCTGTATTGAATGTTCTACCTACTATAGGTGCTAACTTCTCTAAATCTTTCAATAGCTCTGCAAATTGATCCGGGAATAGAGATTGTACGCCATCACCCGTCATTGAGTTATCAGGATCGGTATGCATTTCGACAATGAGGCCGTTAGCACCCGCGGCAATTGAAGCTTTAGACATCGGTGCTACCAATTCACGACGTCCTGTACCATGACTAGGATCAGAGATCACTGGAAGGTGACTTAATTGTTGCAATACAGGAATAGCTGCTAAATCAAGCGTATTGCGTGTGTAAGACTCAAACGTTCTAATACCACGTTCACACAACATAACATCTGGATTGCCTCCTGCAAGGATATACTCTGCTGCATTCAGTAATTCATCATAGGTTGCGCTGAAGCCACGTTTAAGAAGGACAGGTTTGCCACAGGTTCCTAACTTACGAAGTAAGTCGAAGTTCTGCATATTACGGGTTCCGATCTGTAAAATGTCCGCATACTCAGCACAAATATCAACATATTCAGGCGTCATGACTTCAGTAATCGTTAACAGTCCATGTTTCTTTCCCGCTTCTTGCATCATTATGAGTCCTTCTACACCAACACCTTGGAAGCTATAAGGCCCCGTACGCGGTTTAAATGCTCCACCTCTGAGTACCTGACCTCCAGCAGCTTTAACCAATGCAGCGATCTCATCAATCTGTTCTGCTGACTCTACAGCACATGGGCCACCCATAACAACAATCTCTTTACCGCCGATCTTCACACCTTTAATATCAATGATTGTATCTTCAGGATGGAAATCCCTACTAGCTAGTTTGTAAGATTTAGAGATCTTAACCACGCTCTCTACACCCTTCATTTGGCGCAAATGTTCGGCAAGCTTAGGATACACACTGCCAATCAATCCGATAACGGTACGATCTGCTCCCTTAGATACATGGGCCTGTAAGCCCTCTTTCTCAATGACTTTCACAATTTCCTCTATTTGTTGGTCCGGCGTTACATTCGATGTTATTACGATCATGATTTATGTCATCCTTTCATTATATCTTCATTTCACTATTACGCTTAGACGCTTACACGCTTTTAAGCTTTTATGCTTCTACGCTTTTAACCACTAAAGTAAATATACCTCAAGTTACGTTTACCGTCAAGTCCACAAATGTCCATGGGATGATAAATAAAAAAACTCGAAAGATAAGCCCTCTTTTTAAAAGAGTCTATCTTTCGAGTCCCATTCTAACTATGGCAAATTAGCCATTTCTTAATTATATATCTTACGTTGTCGGATCACTTTTCACTTTAACGGAAGGAAGTAGCTTCTTCATATTAACCGTTCGTATCGTTTCCCATGTATCCGGGTTGTTAGGGTCATACTGTTCCAGATATCGTATAACTTCCTTCGTAATCGGCGTGGGTGTAGATGCACCTGATGTCACTGCAACTTTAGAGATTCCATCAAGCCACTCCCTTTTAATTTCTGTTACATCGCCTACCCGATAAGCCTTAACGTTAGCAATTTCCTCAGATACTTGAACAAGCCGATTTGAATTATTACTCTTTGGATCTCCTACAACAATCACAAGCTCTGCTTGCTCAGCTTGTTCAGCCACAGCTTCCTGACGCACTTGTGTCGCTAAGCAAATCTCATTATGAACTTCAGCCGAAGGGAATTTCTCTAACAACTTTTTCATAATATGCTTGATATCCCACTGACTCATTGTTGTTTGATTCGTAATGACGATCCGTGAAGAATCCAAATGAAGATCTTTAATGTCCTCTTCTTTTTCAATAAGATGTACCCGCTCAGGAGCAATCCCAATAGCCCCTTCTGGCTCTGGATGTCCACCCTTACCAATATAGATCACTTCATACCCATCGTTGACCCTTTCTTCAATAAGAACATGGGTCTTGGTTACATCTGGACAAGTAGCATCTACCGTTGTTAATCCTTTGTCCCTAGCAATCTTACGTACTTCTGGAGATACACCGTGAGCGGTAAATATAACAGTCCCACTCTCTACCTTATCTAGAATATCAAGACGGTTAGCACCATCTAATGTAATAATGCCATCATCTTCAAACGAATTCGTGACGTGACTATTATGAACGATCATACCCAATATATATATAGGCCGGGGAAGATCTAAATTCTGAGCCGTTTGGCGTGCAAGCACCATCGCATCTACGACTCCATAACAATATCCCCGGGGAGAAATCTTAAGCACTTCCATGATATCGACCTCTTTTCATTAGCTTACCTCATTCTTATTCATTATACCTTATTCCAAAGGGACAGGAAAGATCATAGGAAGCCAGATAATAAAGGTTGTACCTTCATCCACTCGCGTTACAACTTCAATGGAACCATCCATTTCTTCTATAATCCATTTTGCAATCGACAATCCTAGTCCAATACCTTCCGTAACGCCTCGAGACTGGTCAGCTCGATAGAAACGCTCGAATATAAGCGGAACATCCTCTTTATTCATCCCAATACCCGTATCCGCTATACGTATCCCTACTTGATCTTGATATCTAAATGCATCTAGGGAAACCTGTCCTTCAGGTGTATATTTAAACGCATTCTCAATAAAAATAAACAATAGCTGTTGCAAATAGTCTTTATTACCGTTCACATAAACGCCGTTAAGCGTGGATAAGTTACCTATTATCCATTCTGCTTGATGAGGCAGAAATTGTGCTCGTCGCGTTACTTCCTCGACCAATGGCTCAAGTGGGACAGGGGACTTCTCAAAAGTCTGTCCGGTATCAGCACGTGCCAGCGATAGCATGTCGCTTACAAGTTGACTCATTCTTTTGGCTTCATCGGAGATATCACCGAGTGCTTCTCTAGACACCAACTGGAATGTCTCCTCATCCATGTTAGGACGATCTCCCGATTCCTTATCCCACATCTTTTGAAGTAGATCAACATTTCCTCGAATCGTCGTTAGCGGCGTTCTCAGTTCATGTGAAGCATCCGACACGAATCTTCGTTGTGCCGCATAGGCGTCTTCTAATTCTTTATAGAATCCATTCATCCGACTAAGCATATTATTTACGGTTCCTATTAACTGACCTATTTCATCCTGGGGACCATTGTACTCAATCCGTAAGCTAAGATCTGCACCTTTCTGTATTTGATTGGCCGCTTCAATTACCTTACCTATCGGTCGAATGGATTTATGTGCAAGGAATAATCCTAAGCTCGAAGCAATAATGATCATAATCGCCGATCCCATAACGAGTATATTCTGCAGTCCATCTAATAGGTTTTGTTCAGATTTTGTATAAGCAGCGACTTGGAGAAGGCCAATAAAGGTGCCTCCTTCTGTAAAAAGGGGCTCCTGATATACAAGAAAGGGTTTACCTTGGATTTGGACGTGACTTATGCTTTTCTTCAGTTTTTCTGGCTCAAATGAAGGAACAGGAATCTCCATACCTAGTCCTTTTAAGATTGGATCAGGTATACTTACTCCCTTAGAGTAATCGTATATCTGTGCAACAATCTGATTTTGCTGAAAGTTACTTGGCGTTTTAAATGTAAGATCAAATGTCCCTTTGTTCAAATCAAATGTAACTTTTGGATTAATACGTTGACTCTGCTGATAAATTCGTTTCTCCACTTCATCATACGTATTATAATAAACAACACCATATACAATCGAACCGAAGATGATAAGTGTTACAGCTAAAATGGCTGAGTACCATGCCGTTAATCGAAATCGGATGGACATATTTATGTATCCCCTCTTAGAATGTATCCTGCTCCACGAATCGTCTGAATAATTCGTTTCCCTCCATGCTCTTCCATCTTCTGACGCAACATCGCAATATATACTTCTAATACATTGGATTCTCCGCTATAGTCATAACCCCATATCTTATCCATGATCAAATCGCGAGATAACACCCGCTTCGGATTCTGCATAAATAAGTTCAGTAGTTCAAATTCTTTGGCCGTTAACTCTAATCGAACACCACCCCGAAGTACCTCTCTTCCATCCATATCCAAGATAATATCTTCGTAACTAAGCTTAGGTTCCCCTGCCTCATTCAGTCCAGGTTTACGTCGAAGTAATGCGCGTACACGAGCAAGCAACTCTTCAAGTGCAAAAGGTTTCACCAAATAATCGTCTGCGCCAAGGTCTAATCCTTTGACACGATGTTCAATCTCATCTTTGGCCGTCAGCATTAGAATAGGAACCTTACTTCCGCCTTCTCGAAGTCTTCGGCATACTTCAAAACCATCCACCTTTGGCATCATAATATCTAGCACAACTAGATCAGGCTCGCTATTAAGGATCATATTTAAACCCTCTGCACCGTTTGCTGCTGTTGAAACATCGTATCCTTCAAAAGCAAGTCCTCTACGTAACATAGAAATAATTTTCTCATCATCATCAATCAGTAAAATAGTAGAACGCATAAATTATAACCCCTTTAATAATAACTATTTATAAACATGTTGAAGTTTCTTCTGTCGTCTTTACTCTACGATACCATATAGCAATAGCGAAAGGAGAGAATCCCTTCCGCTATTACTATTAAAGATTTCCGATTGTTCTTCTGTTATTACTTCGTTGTTATGTTGAAGTCATTCTTATTTCCAATCGTAACCGGAAGATTTATTTCTTCTCCATCCCGAACAATATTCAAAGTAATCTTGTCTCCCACTTGTTTCGTCTGAATGAACTCGACAAGATCAGGACTCGAAGGATACTTCGTATCATTAATTCCTACGATAATATCATACGGACGAACAGCTGCAACGTAAGCAGGAGATTTAAATGTAACTTCAGTAACGACAGAGCCTTCTTTCACCGTTGATCCCATTTGTTTAGCTACCTCTTCGGTCATCGTCAACAAAGAAGCGCCAATGAATGGAACTGGTTTTTTTGGAATTTCCTGATTATTCTTAAGTTTATCCACAACTTCCGAGATCACACTTGATGGGATAGCAAATCCAATTCCTTGCGCATCCGCACTTACCGCTACATTCATTCCGATAACTTCACCGTTTAAGTTCAGAAGGGGGCCCCCAGAGTTACCAGGATTAATAGAGGCATCTGTCTGTAATAAATGTTTGTACTTACGCGTACCACTACCGTCTTCCTCATTGATATCTATCGTACGTTCCTTTGCACTAAGTACGCCGGATGTTACTGTATGATCAAAACCTTGTGGATTACCAATAGCTACGACGCCTTCTCCAACTGACATATTATCCGAATTACCCATAGGAACGACAGGGAAATTATTGTCGCCCTCAATCTTCAGCACAGCTAAGTCAAGATCTTTACTTGATCCAAGAAGCTTAGCTTCGTAAGGCTTATTATTACCCTCTAGCGTCACTTGTATCACATCTGCACCATCAATAACATGCTGGTTCGTCAGAATGTAACCCTTTTTATCATAGATGAATCCAGAACCAACGCCATAGGGAACCAATTGACCTGATTCTGATTTAGAATCTGAAGGCGAGCCCTCCTTATCACTACCACCCTTCCCCTGATCACCAAAGAAAAAGGAGAAAGGGTCGTTTGAATATGGATTAGTCTTTTGTCCATTTCTAGCCTTACCTGACTCAACCAATGTTTCAATCTTCGCAACCGCAGGACTTGCTTCCTTAAATACCATTGCGACATCTCCTGGTTTCGACAAAGGTAAAGATGTTGCTGTCGCCGAGGATGAGCCCGGTTTATTATCAGGTGTTGTTACTACTGATGCACTTGGCTCGACTGGGGCAAGTGCCGCTAAGGAAGAATCCGGTGTGAACAGGTTCATGCGATCAGCCGTAAACATGAGAGATGTGATTACCACCATCCCTGCTAAAAATGAAACCAATATTGCTTTAACTGAACTTTTAGGTTTTTTGCTATATTGCCAGTTGCCATTGCCACCAGAACCATTCCCACCATAGTTGTTATTTCCTCCACCTTGTCCGCCTTCTGAAGAACTGAATGCGTTCGCCACGGGTAAGTTCCGAAGAGGACGAGGTGGCGTAACTTCCACTTTATCTCTATCATAAGAATTATCTTCATTCTGTATCACACTATCTTCACTTATCGATTTAAACGGTCCGTAGGAATAATAATAGGAAGAACCTGATTCTGAAGACTCTTTGCTTTTTGACATCTCTTGATCCAAATCTTCTTCTAATCGTCCAAACTTCTCATTGCGTTCATCCATCTTTAATTACCTCCTATACCCTTACCTCACTGTTGTAGGTGGGATATTATTTAACTGTTCTTATCATGACCTATAAACCTTAACGTCACATTAAAAACAATTTAAATAGAGATAAAACATCAAATTATAGATTCATGTTTATGTATAATTAATTTCTATGCCCAACCTTTACGATGTGCAAAAATAGCGAGCTGAGTTCGATCATCTAATTCGCACTTCATAAGCAAATTACTGACATGTGTTTTGACTGTTTTTATACTGATATGTAATTCCTCAGCAATATCCTTGTTACTCTTCCCTTCGGCAATAAGTAGGAGAACTTCCTTCTCACGTTCTGTAAGCCCCGAAGAATCAGCTTCGACCATCCTTTGTCGAATGCCCCGAGTTAGAGCTTGTGAAACGTCACCTGTCATCACTGGCATCCCTCTAAAAGCACCTTGTAGCGCATATATTAGTTCCTCCGCAGATACCGTCTTAAGCACATAACTAACCGCTCCTGCTTCAATAGCATCTACCACTAGATTATCTTCTAGGAAACTAGTTAGTATAACAATTTTAATAAGCGGATGTTCTTTAAGAACTGCCTTAGTCGTCTCAGCTCCATTCATAATGGGCATCATTAAATCCATCAGTATTAAATCTGGAGGGCCTTCTGGCCATCCAACTCTCAGCATATCCAAAGCTTCTTGACCATTCCTTGCTTCCCCAATAACTTCGAACTTAGGCTCCAACATCAAGTACGTTTTGAGTCCCATACGAACCATATCATGATCATCTACAAGTAGAATCCTGATGTTTCCTTCCATGTTTATACTTCCCCCTCATATGTAGAATTAACAGATTCATTCTCCCCAGGAGTAAATTTAGGTATATGTACGCGGATCGTTGTCCCGGCGCCTTCTTTACTAATAATTTCTACATGTCCACCCAATTTTTCCGCTCTTTCTCGCATCGTAAGAAGTCCATACGATCCTTGTTTTTGTAGCCCTTCATTAAAGCCATGACCATCATCACTCAGACTAAGCACCACCTGATGTTGCCCTTCTCGCAAAGACATACTCACTAAGACCGCATGTGCATGCTTCACAATGTTAGCCATAGCTTCTTGAATTATAAGGAACAGTTGATGTTCTATCGCTTCAGACAGCTCTCCTTGTAACTCTAGTTCCTTCATTCCTTTAAGTCCATTTTGGCGGCAATAATCGGGAAACCATTTCTCCAACGCCTCAGCCAAGCATGTACCTTCAAGTTCCACGGGTCGAAGTTGAGCAATGAGTGCACGCATTTGTTTCTGTGCTAAATGAGACATCGTAATTAGCTGTTCCATTACCATCTTCCCCTGCTCCTCATTGTGTACCATTACCTTAGGAAGAGCCGAAGCAGACATATGGATGGCAAAAAGTTGCTGACTCACTGTATCATGCAGATCTCTCGCCATCCGTCGTCGTTCTTCAATCACTGCATTTTCTGCAAACTTCTCGTTCTTCACCACTTCTTGTACACCTAGTCGTTGCAGTAACTTCATCTTCTTCTCTACGATATCCATCATCGTATTGAACTCGTGATATACACGTGCGAACGATTGATCCTCTGCAATAGGCATCCGAACAGATAGATTCCCTTTGGCAACCTGTAACATATTAAGATCTAGAACATCAATCCCCCGCTGAATACGCTGGCCTGCCATATAACCTATAACCACTGTAAAAATGATGATACCAAGCGAGTAATACAACCACATCACATTGTCCTTAACTTCAATATATCCCATGTAAATCCCCATATATATAACGCCGGCCATAACGACTCCACTTAGTAAAAAATAAAACAGTAACAACCATTTCGTATTCTTAAGAATTTTCACCATTGCTTAACCTACCGTATTCACTTTAATATCACCAATAAAGGCACTGACATTAATGACTATTTTCTTTTGAGCTTCTTTAAAATAGGGAGTGGACGTTTGAACGGAACTCATGAAACCACTTTTTGATTGAGATAAAATGAACATATCTCCAATAAAGGAACTTGAGTTCACCTTGATACCTAAATCCATATCATCTGGAACAAATATTTTAATGTCACCGATAAAAGCAGAAATATTGATCTTCGTCTTACCGTAAGGAATTTGAGCTTTTGTTAGATCAAGTACCGTATCCCCAATAAACTGAGATATGTTGGTAGGTTTAAGTTCGAAATACTCTCTTCCCATATGAACATCTCCAATGAATGCGGACTTATTTATTTTCTCCCCATCACCGAAGTTATCGAATTGAGCCTTGAATTTATGTCTTCTATGTCTTCTTTCGTAATTGTTATGCGAATCTTCTTCCTCATACTTATCGTTATCGTTATCGTTATCGTTTTCGTCAAAATCTAGATCAAAACTATGTCGTTTTTCATTCTTTTTTTTATCCGAAAACGAAGTTCCGAACTTCTCTTCAAATTGCTTATCTAACGTCGACTGAGATCCTCCATCAAGATCAGATAAATTCGGTAACTCAGATGGCTCTGGTGGATACCCTACAGGTTCGATGGGTTCCTTCATCCTCTTACTGGGTGCGGAACGATTCGGCTTGAATATGACATGGAGTCCACATAAAATTAAAAACCCAGGAACTAAAAACTTATAGAAATCGCTAGGACTTACAATATCCCAATTCAATGCACGTGCTTGAAAATACCCTCCAATTGCAATAAGAATGAAAGCTCCTAAGAAAGAACCACCTTTACCACGTGAAGTCAGCAAGTTTTTTAAACCAACATATATTAAAATCAGCGGCCAATACGTCGAAATAATAGATCCTAAGCTAATATCCACATACCCCATTTGCTGAAGTAGGAATAAAACACCTACACCTATAAGCATTAATCCACCAAAGAAACGATCTGACCATCCTTTTCTCATGTTAAACTCTCCTTATCCTCTTTCGTTATCCTAAGTGTACAACAGACTTGCCATTTCGGATACCGACCAAAGAATGAACAAATACTCAGTCTAGAGGCGGAGGAAAAGAGCATATAAAAAATGCCCTCACCATATATAGGTTGAGGGCATTCTTGGCTTTTCTTGGCTTGTCCAACAAAGTCATGTGAATTCTCAATGATTCACAAACTAGTTTTGAGAGTTAAACTCCTCATTATACTTTTCATTTGGTGTTTTGTAATTTTCTTGCACTTTATTTGGTTTCTGAATTTGACCATTTTCCTCAGCAAATTCAGCGTTAAACTTTTCATTCGGTGTTTTGAAGTTATCTTGAACTTTCTTTTGTCTCGAATTCTGATTTTGATTTTGATTATTTGCCATGAGATTTTCACCTCCTCTTAGACTTGCATTTGCAAGCTTTAAGTAGGGCTACAACTCTTTTCCCCAGTCCATAGTATGTAACATGGACAGAAATCTATGCAGCAACGTTAAAAATCAAATGTCTTCGTCATCAGATCGATTTTTCAAGCACAAATGTAGGTAACGATTTATAGGTCTCGATCGCTTTACCTAGACTCCGTAACATCTTTTCTGTACATTTCCCATTTCCTCGCCTAATCACTTGTACTTGCACACTTTTCTTACCCCATTCTTTATACACTTGCTTTGTTGTAGCAAAATAAAGATCTATCTTGCGTCCTTTGATGGCAGAACCTGTATCAGCGACAACACCATATCCGTAGCCCGGAATATATAAAATGCTACCTAATGGAAATACTTTAGGATCCGCAGCAATCGTTGATATCTTGTTTTTATCACGTTTCACCTTTACACCTGAATAAGTAATCCCATATTCAGGGTGGCTCGACCTTTTGCCTGTAGATTCATATCCAGCAGTGTAGCCTGTTGCGACAACCTTAACGGTTCGAATAACCTGTTCCTGACTTGGAGCTGAGACCGTGACGAACGGCGCCTTTACTTTACTTGTTGCTTGCGTTGTTGTTGGCTTCGTTACTTGCTTGGTCGGTTGCTTCGTCTTAGATGCAGGTGCAATAATCTTTGTATTAGAATCACGAGCATAATATAGTTGTTGTTGGTAACATGCATTTACTGGCATTCCAGCATAATTACACTGTGTAAGACTCATGGAAGCATACGATTTGTTCTCCCCAATCACCATGCCGACTAAGAATACACATAACAAAATCCTTTGCCAATTTAAAATCTTATTCATAAGAAAATCTCCCCCTTACTAGCGAGGGTTCCCATTACAACAGATATATATACATAAAGGATTGTCAAACCATGGAAACTTGGCCTAACAATCCTTTATCCAACATACAACTATACTCAATCAAATAAGTAAGGAATTATGAAATACGGTGACTAGAAATCTCGTCCTTCAACATGGAAATGACTTCATCAAGAGGTTTAACCCCAATATCTCCCTCACCACGTTTACGGATCGAAACCGTACCACTATTCATTTCATTCTCACCGATTACAAACATATACGGTATTTTCTCAAGTTGGCTTTCACGAATTTTGTAACCCAACTTTTCATTGCGCAAGTCAGCTTCAACTGAAATACCACTAAGCTTCAACTTGTCTACAATCTCATTCGCGTAACTTTCAAAGGCACCTGATACTGGAATGACCTTCACTTGAACCGGAGACAACCAAAGTGGTAGCGCACCAGCAAAGTTCTCAAGTAGGAATGCAGTCATCCGCTCCATCGTTCCAAGAATACCACGGTGGATAACAACTGGACGATGTTTCTGCCCATCATCACCAACATATTCTAGTTCAAATCTTTCAGGAAGCAGAACGTCAATTTGTGTCGTAGAAAGAGTCTCTTCTTTACCCAGTGCCGTCTTAACCTGTACATCCAACTTAGGACCGTAGAATGCTGCTTCACCTTCTGCTTCGAAGAATGGAAGTCCCATCTCTTCTACAACTTCACGAAGGATACGTTGCGTGGATTCCCACATTTCATCGTCTGGCCAGTACTTTTCAGTATCCAGTGGGTCTCTATATGACAATCTAAAACGATATTCCTTAATTCCAAAGTCTTCATACACTTTAGTAATCAGTGTCACAACACGTTTAAATTCTTCCTTGATCTGATCCGGGCGGCAGAAGATATGTGCATCGTTTAGCGTCATCGCACGAACACGATGCAATCCTGTCAAAGCTCCAGACATTTCATAACGGTGCTGCATACCAAGTTCCGCAATACGAATCGGTAGATCCCGGTAACTACGCATATCACTCTTATACACCATCATATGGTGAGGACAGTTCATAGGACGTAATACCAGTTCCTCGTTATCAAGTTCCATTTTCGGGAACATGTCCTCTTGGTAATGTTCCCAATGACCTGAGGTTTTGTAAAGTTCCACATTACCAAGCACTGGCGTATAAACATGTTGATACCCTAGATTTTCTTCCATATCAACAATATAGCGTTCCAATGTCCGACGTAATTTAGCACCTTTAGGCAACCACAATGGAAGACCTTGACCTACAAGTGGTGAGAATGTGAACATTTTCAGTTCTTTACCTAATTTACGGTGATCGCGTTTCTTAGCTTCTTCTAAGAAATGCAAATGCTCGTCCAATTGTGCCTTTTTAGGAAAAACGGTTCCGTAAATACGTTGCAACATCTTGTTCTTACTGTCACCGCGCCAATACGCTCCCGCAACATTCATCAACTTAAAGACTTTAATTTTGCCTGTTGAAGGTAGATGTGGTCCACGACATAGATCAAAGAATTCACCCTGATCATACATCGAAATGATGCTATCTTCAGGAAGATTGTTAATTAATTCAATTTTATACGGATCACCAAGATCACCGAATATTTGTAGCGCCTCTTCACGACTAACCTCTTTACGAGTAATCGGCAAGTTCTCACCAATAATACGTTCCATTTCTTTCTCAATCTTCTGCAAATCTTCTGGGTTGAGGGGATGCTCAAGATCCATATCGTAAAAGAAACCATCTTCAATCACAGGACCTATTCCTAAATGTACTTCCTTGTTACCGAATAACCGCTTCACGGCTTGTGCCATGACATGAGCAGTACTATGACGCATCACCTCAATACCTTCTGGCGAATCCAGTGTCACAATTTCAATAAGCGCCCCTTCTTCTAATGGTGTAGATAGATCCACCACGGCCCCATTGAATTTACCTGCTACAGCACTTTTTTTCAGACCACTACTTATTGACGCTGCTACATCTTCAATACTGCTACCTTCTGCGTATTCTCGAACGGAACCGTCCGGTAATTTGATACTAACTGCCACGTTAATTCCTCCTAATAATTTCTATTATTCACAAAAAAGACAACAAAAAAACACCCATCCCGGTCAAGGGACGAGTGTTATTACCCGTGGTTCCACCCTAATTTGACAATTGTATATACATTCATTCAATACGTTGAATGCACAACCCATGTCCTTCATCAGCATTTTGTAACGGTAATGAACCGGCGGTTCTTACTGTTCTCTTAGGTATATCCAATAGAGAAGTTCATAATCGCAACTACAAAGGGGTAAATCCACGTCCGTAACTGAAGGGAATTGCAGCCTACGTTCCCTCTCTCTAAACAGCCCTGATCTTCGTGGTTCATGTCTTCGTCAATGCTTTTGGTCAATTTAACAGTTATTATAATTCTAGCTGACACTAAACGTCAAGTCATATCTTCTCTTTCTCTCTAAAGAAAACATCGCAGTCTGGGCAATAGTGGCATATTTCCACTCGTTTATCGAATATTTGCAACAACGTTTTGACGGCTGGCATTTGTGAATCACGCGTGTGAAGAATTAATTTACCGGGTGATACCGAAATAAGTGTACTAACGACAGCATCCTCCATTTCCATATCCTGTTGATCAATTCTTTCTACGAAGACACCATCGGTGGGTTTTGTTTCTAAGGGATTCATATTCTCATCAAACAGTAACAGTTCCTGTCCTCCCTTATGAACAACATGAACTAATGGAATTTGAGGTTCCTGAAAATACACGAAGTATTTGAGTAAACCTACAAATTCTTCATACTGACGATCAACCAAGAACTCATCTACGGCATATTCGATGATCTCCCGGAGTTCTACACCGTAATTTTGAAGTCGAAAAGAAATAAATCCATCTATATTTAAGTCCGAGCTCTCCATCAAGCATTGTTGTAAGCTCTTAGAGAGCATCAGATAACGACGTTTCCATGGTTCATTCGGAGTACCTTTTCCCTTCTCTAATAAAGAGATGCAATGCTTTATTATGCGTTCAGACTCCTCTTTACCGGAGAAATCAAATTCATCCCGAAGCAACGTTCTAATTATATGTTGTTCCTTAATTTCTAAGATGATTTCAGCAGCTGCCTCTGCAGCAAGCTGGTATAGGGCATTCATTCCATCACCCAAGGAAATCTTCTGTTCATTCCCCATGCATTGCCACACTGAAGTGCCTTCACTTGAAATACATGAGAATTTCAATGTCTTGTATTTCTTATGTAGTTCTTTGTTTTTTCTCAAAACAATGCTTTCAAATGTTACTTTATCTGAGACTGCAGTCGTAGCTGATATGCTGAATAGTACCATGGAGAACACTCCTTTCATTATCCTTGTTAAGTATATGGTCCCTGAACAGAGGATATACGGAAGGGGTTAGTGGAAAACAAGCTAACATTTCTCAGTTACGTGTCCGTATGCCTTTTCAAGCGAAAACCCATACGATGAAAATAAAAAGGGACTGATCTCAGAAGTCTTTATACAGACCTCTTGAGACAGCCCCTTAATTGGGTAATATTTAATTTTGCATTACAAAATCACGATCAACCGTTGTTCCATCTTCAAACACTTTCAAGATATCATATTTGGTGTTACGTTGAGCTGGAATTTTACCCGCATCACGGATCAGTTCAACGATAGATTCTATATTCACCTTATGAACTGCTCCAGCAGAGGAAACTACGTTTTCTTCCATCATCGTACTCCCGAAATCATTACATCCGTAGCTCAAAGACAATTTACCTACGTCAGGTCCCATCGTGACCCATGAAGACTGTAAATGTGGAACATTATCAAGCAAAATACGGCCTACCGCCACAGTCTTCAGATAAGCCTCCGGTGTCTCACGTTCGCGTACGAAGTTCGTATTATCCGGTTGAAAAGTAAATGGGATGAATGCCAAGAACCCTTTAGAGTTATACTTATTCGTAATGCACTCATCTTGCGCATCACGAATACGCAACATATGGAGTGCTCTTTCTTCCATCGTTTCGCCAAAGCCAATAACCATCGTGGCGCTAGTGTTCATTCCTTGCTTGTGCGCAATTTGCATAACATCCATCCATTCGCGCCAAGTTCCTTTCAATCGGCTAATCTTTTTACGAATGCGATCATCCAGAATTTCGGCACCTCCGCCTGGAAGCGAATCAAGCCCCGCTTCATGAAGCTCGCGAACGACTTCTTCTAGTGATAATCCTGAAACCTTATGCATCGTGCGTATTTCAGCAGGTGAGAAGGAATGCATTGTAATGTTAGGGAATCGTTGCTTAATTCCTCTGAGCAGGTCCGTATAATAATTAAATGGAAGATCTGGATTCGTTCCACCTTGCATCAGAATTTCGGTACCACCCACATCCTCAGTTTCTTTAATCTTCTGAAAGATGGCTTCATCCGGTAGCACATAACCTTCACTTGAACCCGGTGCTCTGTAAAACGCACAGAACCGACAATATGTATCACAGATATTAGTATAATTAACGTTGCGTCCAATAACGAAGGTGGTGATCGGATCAGGATGTATCCGCTTCATGAGGATATCTGCTGTATGTCCCAATTTCTCAATCTCGTCACTCTCCAAAAGCCTAACGCCTTCTTCTAGATTAAGACGTTCACCACGTACTGCTTTTTCCAGTATACGATCTACTGTATTCATAAAGGTAACCTCCCTTAATATTAAATATGATAATAATAAAAATATACTAACTACTCTCCATCTTAACATAATAGGCTCAAGAAAAAACAGCACCTATAAACGATGCTGTTGTTCATTCTTAGTCCTCTTGAAGCGCCTGATTGAGATCATCAATTAAATCGTCAATATCCTCTAAACCGACAGAGAAGCGAAGTAGCCCGTCCGTAATACCTCGTTCAGCACGCACTTCAACCGGCATAGCAGCATGAGACATCATCGCAGGATAAGATAAAATACTCTCAACAGCCCCTAAGCTGACAGCAACCAATGGGATCCGAACTTTATTGAGCACTTTCTTCGCACGTTCACCTGATCCAACATCGAAGGACACGACCGCTCCATAACCTGTTGACTGTCTCTCATGAATTTCTCTGCCTGGATGATCTAACAATCCAGGATAGAACACAGCAGAAATATCCTCTCTTTCATTAAGCCAAGACGCCAGCTTGCCAGCACTAATTTCACTTTGATTCATACGCACTTTCAGCGTCTTCATTCCTCGAATAAGAAGCCAAGAATCCTGTGGACCTAGAACGGTACCTAATCCATTCTGAAGCTGCTTTAACTGTTGTCCAATGGAGGCGGTCCGAGCTACCGTAAGTCCTGCTAGAACGTCACTATGCCCCCCAAGAAATTTGGTAGCACTATGGATAACAATATCCACCCCTTGTTCAATTGGACGTTGATAGTAAGGCGTCATAAACGTATTGTCCAACATGGTAATAAGATCATTCTCTTTGGCCCAGTTGGTAACGGCTACAACGTCAGTAATTCTCAATGTAGGATTAGACGGAGTCTCCATATAAACGGCCTTGGTATTAGGCTTAAGAGCTTTCTTCACCTGCTCTAAATCTGTCATATCAACGAACGTAGTCTCAATACCCAACCTGCTAAGGATACTTATTAAGAGTCGATACGTTCCACCATATACATCCTCCGTAACAATCACATGATCTCCTGACGAAAACAACATAAATGTACTCGAGATAGCTGCCATCCCTGAAGCAAAAGCTAGCCCTCGCTCGCCGCCTTCTAATAGAGCGATATAATCTTCTAACGCTTGACGCGTAGGATTGCCAGAACGGCTGTAATCATATTGAGGTGGATTAAATACATCTTCATGATGAAACGTTGAGGCTTGATAGATTGGAACGCTAGATGCCCCAGTCGTACGATCAATTTCTGATCCGAAATGTATTAGCTTAGTAGCAAAGTCTGCTTGAGAATTTTTCCCGGATTCTTGTTGATTACTCATGCTTGTTGTCCTCCTTCAATTTCTTCACGAGCTGCGTCTAGTGCTCCTCCAAGATCTGCGATTAAATCCTCCACATGTTCTATACCGACAGAGAACCGAAGTAATCTATCGTCCACACCGATCGCCTCACGAATTTCCAGAGGGATATCTGCATGTGTCTGCACCGCTGGATAAGTCATCAATGATTCAACTCCACCGAGACTTTCCGCAAAAGCTATTAATTTAATATGTCTAAGTAACGGCTCCACATAACGAGCATCTTTCACTTTAAAAGAGAATATCCCCGTGTTACCACTACATTGCTTCTTCTGAATATCATGTCCAGGATGATCCGGTAGGAATGGGTGAAATACTTCCGCGACAGCTGCATGAGTGAGTAGGAACTCAGCGATCGCGATCGCATTACTCTCATGACGTTCCATCCGTAGTGCCAATGTCTTCATTCCGCGCATCAGTTGATATGAGTCTGTCGGTCCAAGAACTGCTCCGATAGAATTATGAAGAAAGAACATCTCTTCGGATAATTCCTTACCTTTTGTAACGATTAATCCTGCTAAGACATCGTTATGACCGCCTAAATATTTCGTAGCACTATGAACGACGATGTCCGCTCCTAACTCTAATGGACGTTGAAAGAATGGCGTCATTAACGTGTTATCAACGATAGTAAGCAACTTATGATGTTGTGCCCAGAGACAGACAGCTTCAATGTCTGTAATCATCATCAATGGATTCGTAGGTGTTTCAATAAAAACAGCCTTCGTATTAGGACGTCTGTTACTCTCTAAAGCATCTAGATCATTCGTGTCCACATATGAGGCCGTTACTCCAAATCTGGAAAGAATCCGTTCTAACAGCCGATATGTACCTCCATACAAATCTAATGAAACAATGAGGTGATCTCCTTGACCGAACATCGCAAATACGGTCTGCAAAGCAGCCATTCCTGAACTACATGCGAATCCTGCATCGCCAGATTCTAGTTGAGCCGAAGCGTCTTCTAACACTTTACGGGTTGGATTCTTCGTTCGAGAGTAATCAAAACCTGTGCTTTTTCCTAATTGAGGATGGCGAAAAGCTGTAGCCTGATAGATAGGAAAATTGATCGCTCCTGTTACTGGTTCTTCAATGGATCCGATCTGAGCCAACCTGCTCTCTATTCGTAACCTTGCTTCCTTCAAACTTCTTCTCCCCTTTTGTCTGTTATATTTGCGGCCATACTTCCAGCGTTTCTCCGATATCAAAAGGTGTCTCTTGGTATACATAATAATTCAGCCAATTTGCAAATAATAAACTTGCATGTGCACGCCATATTGCTGGAGGTATGCGCGTAGGATCATTTTTAGGGTAATAATGTTTAGGCAACTCTATTTCCATCCCTTTGGCTACATCACGTTCATATTCCCATTTCAACGAAAAAGGATCGTATTCAGAATGACCTGTGACAAAGATCTGCTTACCATCTTTCGTCGCCACAAGATAAATACCCGCCTCTTCAGATTCCGATAAGATCTCAAGTTCAGGAATCCCTTCAATATCCTCGCGACGGAATTCCGTATGACGAGAGTGAGGCACATGAAATAATTCATCAAAACCTCTCAACAATTTCACATTTGGTGAGTTGATGGTATGTGAGAATACACCAAATATTTTCTCGCTCGTATCGTATTTGGGAACGCCAAAATGGTGATAGAGACCTGCTTGTGATGCCCAACATATATGAAGTGTCGATGTCACATGAGTCTTACTCCATTCAAATATTTCCTGCAATTCTTCCCAATAGTTAACGTCTTCAAATTCCATTTGTTCCACAGGTGCTCCTGTAATAATCAGACCATCGAACCGACTAAATTTAACTTCGTCAAACGTCTTATAGAATGTTCTCAAATATTCTTCCGATGTGTTCTTGGACGTGTGTGAGCTTGGATGTAACAATACAATATCTACCTGAAGTGGAGAGTTCCCAAGTAAACGGAGTAATTGTGTTTCGGTCGTTTCTTTCGTAGGCATCAAATTGAGAATCGCAATTCGTAGGGGACGTATATCTTGGTGGTACGCAAGACTTTCATCCATAACAAATATGTTCTCCCCAGCAAGAATTTCTTTCGCTGGTAACGTATCTGGAATCTTAATCGGCATGCTGATTACACTCCTTTGGCTGACATCGGCGATAATCATGACTGAGGAAAGGGTTTTATAAACAAAAACAACCTGAATCCACAGGAAAAATCCATAGGAGAAAGGTCATCATCGTTAATCTATGCGCCTCTCTCATCTCTCAAGAAGGATTTGTCAACAACTCGACAAATCTTCCTGCAAGAATTAGCACCGTGCGTTATTAAACGTCGGTTGCCGGGTTTCATCGGGCCTGTCCCTCCACCTGCTCTTGATAAGATTTCGCTTTATTCATTTGTAGTTTAATTATTTATCGGTAATATTTATACTTGAATTCACTTTAAATCATAACGCTACCTTCGTCAAGAAGCGAACAATAGATTTACGGAAAATTTTTGAATTACCTAACACCTAGATCGCTCAAATCTCATAAGCTGTAGACGAAACGTAACAACCTTTTTTCTTCTTGAAAGGATGTTGGGGGGACGTTATACTAGACAAGTATTACATTCCTAAAATGAAGAAGAGGTGACATGGAAGATGGACGGCGACCCGAAGCCCAAGCTGATTATTTGTGCAACACAACCGCATAGGACTAGAACCAGCCTGTTGGAGGAAGGAGCTATTCAATTTCTCCGTGTGTAAGGGATTATCTCACCTTACCTTTAACTTCACTCCATTAACAAGACTGATCTCTTTTCTATGCGCGTAACTTAGCGCTACCCATGGCAGATCATGGGGATGAAGGAGTGAATACTAATGAAAATTCGATTGGTTAATTCCGGGGTATTCACCCCTATTGATGACATCCAAACGACACTAACCCCACCTGAAGAAGGATTCTACTGGATTGACGCAGACGCAGAAGATCTCGCTTTACTGCAACCTCTCTTTTCTTTACACGACCTAGCTGTTGAGGATTGTCTTAGCGAGGATGAACAACGTCCAAAGATTGAAATATATGAGAACCATTACTTCATTGTAGTCAACAGTATCCGGTTTGATGATGAAGAAATTTTCCTACGAGCCTTAAGTGTATTCTTAGGAAGAAATTATATTATTACCGTTACGAATCAAAAAATAAATGAGCTGCGCTCTTTAAAGCCCATGCTTTGGGAGCAAGAGGTCAGTTCACCCGATCGGTTCTTATATCTGCTCATTGACTTAGTTGTAGATAACTATTTCACTGTCGGCGATCGAATCGAAGCCAAAATAGAAAAATTAGAAGAAGATATTCTAATGCACACTAAGAAATCTCATCTGATAGAAATTATTGGACTACGAAGTGAAATATTGTGGCTGAAGAAAGTTCTTGGACCGCAAAAAGAAGTAATCAACATTCTTAACAAGAAGGATCTTCGTCTGATCGACGACCAGCTTCAGAAGTATTTCAGTGATATTTATGAGAATGCTGTGAAAATCACAGAAACCTTTGAGACCTATCGCGATCTCATGGGTAACTTACGAGAAGCATACCAGTCCAGTATCGCTAACCGTGCGAATGAGATTATGAGAGTATTTACAGCTATTACAACCATCTTCATTCCGTTAACACTGATTACCGGGATTTATGGAATGAACTTTAAAAATATGCCTGAATTAGATATGAAGTACGGATATTTCATGATCATCGGTATCATGGCGACCTTGGGTTTCGGTATGTTCCTCATATTCAAGAAAAAGGATTGGATCTAATCATCGCACAAGGACGAAAGAGGCTCTATATAGAGAGAATCTTTCGTCCTTGTGTCATATTTAACCGACGTTTCGTCTAGATTCTTGATCCCGTCGAAACCGGATGCGAATCATTCGAATGCGTTCATATAATAGATCAATATTCCCTCTGGCAATAGCGTCTTTCCCTTCCCCATATACCTTCTGTAGAACTGGCTTCAAGAACATATCTCCCAACTCTTCAAAAGCTGACCATATAGCATTCTGCTCGTCACTAGGCATTTCTTGTAGTTCATTCTGTATAAGGTGCTCCGTATCGTAACCTTCCTTCTCAAGTTCCTCCAAAGCTTCAATGATATCCTTCCGAGCTTTGTTACAAGCTTGTTCTAACTGCTCTAGGTTCTTTCCTTCCGATATTCCCATCATAAGAGTATGACGCATCCTGTACTCATCAAGCTCGAGTTTGTATTTCTGTTCCTTCTGCTTGAACACCCAAGTCATATAAACCTCTTCGTTTAATTCTGCATACACCCAATTTAAAGGAAAGTTATGATTGCGAGCTACTTTAGCTGTTATCTCTAAAATATCAGTACCGTAGTCCCCTGCTTTGTTATCCCCTACTCCCGGTAGTTGCATTAGCTCGTCCAGATTTTGGGGAATAAAGCTACTGATAAGCCGTAACAATTTATTACTCGCAATGAAATAAGGAGCCTTTCGTTCAGAAACAGCTCGCCTACGTCTCCATACACATAACTCGTTATATAAATTTTCCTCAGGATGAAACTCGCTATAACAATATAGTTTCTGAACACTCTGACCGCGGTAACGTTGCTCTTCCTCTTCATGAAATACGCCTTCTATGATAGGGCGGTAACCCTCTCCAAGCTTAATGGCAAGGCCGTGACGATAAATACACAGTAGCTCATTCCATGAAACACCTTCGTACCATGAGGTATCAACGAATTCTTCGCTCATCTGGAAATCTCGCCATCCTAGATGCCAAATCCCTTCCTCCTCACCAATCCATACTTGTGCTGCCGCTTCCTCATCACTTTGAGATCCTTTGACCAATCGATTCATAAAAACAACTTGCATATTTCATCCCTCCCTATCATTCAGTACAACACGCAAAAAAAGCACCACCCTTACAATAAAGTAAGAGAGGTGCTTCCTCGGTTGGACCATGTTATACTGTTATTCTTATAATACCATATACTGTCATTTCGTCAACGAGAATTCATTTCTACATGTATTCGAAATTAAACTTCCTCAAGTGCTAACCGTGCAAGTGCTAGCGATCCGCATAGCCCTGCATTATCACCTAGTTGAGGAGAAACAATATACTGCTCTATATCTTTATTAATGGATGCATGCTGTACATAACCATTCAGAAGAAGACGGAGCTCGCGTTGAATCAGCGGAAAGAGCTGTTTCTGCTTCATAACGCCACCACCCATAATGATTTTTTGCGGGGATAGTATCAATATATAATTCATTAAAGCCTGTGCTAAATAATACGCTTCCATCTCCCACGCAGGATGATCCACATCTAATTCAACACCTTGTAATCCAGCACGCCCGCCGATTGCCGGTCCTGCTGCTAGTCCCTCTAAACAATCCGCATGATATGGACATGTTCCCTTATATGAATCTTCTGGATGACGCCGAACGATGATATGTCCCATTTCAGGATGAGATAATCCATGCAACATTTTCCCGTTAACGACAGCACCAGCCCCAATACCTGTACCCACGGTAATATACATACAGCTATCTAGGCCTTGTCCAGCACCCCATAAGTGTTCACCAAGTGCTGCTCCATTCACATCTGTATCGAAACCTATAGGCATATCGAATTTCGATTTCATATGTCCAACGATATCATATTGGCTCCAATGAGGTTTCGGTGTGGTCGTAATATAGCCATACGTATCGCTTTCTTTAATTGGATCAATTGGCCCGAAAGAACCAATACCGATGGCTTCAATATCTTTTCCTTCAAAAAAAGCTACTACTTGAGCCATCGTCTCTTCTGGTGTTGTTGTTGGAAAACTAACTCTTTCTACAACTTCACCATCCTTCGTACCTATGCCACAGACGAATTTAGTTCCACCTGCTTCAATTGCTCCTAACAAACCCATGTATTAACATTCCCTTCTTCTAAGCTGAATTCCCCCTATTATATTATATTATTCTTTTTATTGATACATTAAGTGACACTATCTTACACCATTGAATCTTTGAATAACACAAAAAAAACACCTCAAGTGTGCGGCGTTTTTTTGTTGATTATTATTGATTTATTGATAATTAAGGATTACGATTTAGGTTACTCCCAAATACTAACGTATTACTTAGTAATCGTCCTGCTGAAGTCAACACTTTCCCTCCGCCGTATAGCGCCGAGGAAGCACCTCCATCTAAATTCATAGCTTGTTTAGCACCCATTTTATGCATCACTTCAGCCCATTGTTTCATAGTTGCCCCTGAGACAGTAGCAATCATAACAGATCCATCTGCCATAATTGCAATTCCACTACGTGCAGCAGCACTACTTAAAATCTTCTGATCTTTAAAACCTTCAGCCGAAGGATTTAATGCAATCTTCCCATCCTTCACAAGCCGTGGTCCAGCTCCTACTGCCGTAATGACTTCTTCCCATGGTAATGCTTGTCCCTTATCGTCTTGATAAGTAACGTTTATCTCGATATCTGCTCCAACCTCAAAGCGTTCAGCCATCGACTTCTCTGTACCGTTACATACGAGAACATAACCATTCTTTGGAATCACAACATTATCATTCGGTACTTTTTTCGTAACTTTACCATTCTCCATTACTACAGCAATACCACCCTTAAATCCAACACGACTCCCACGATCTTCTGTATACAAAATGCTAATATTAGCATTCGCCGAAGGTGTGCGGTTAATAAAGGTCGCATACCAGCTCAAGGGACTGCCTACCGTTCTCGATACTTTGCCCTTAAGACTCATTCTAAGGCTATCCATAAGTGCAGATCCATCAGATTTAAAACCAATCGTAGTCCCATAATGCCCCATATTCACGATTCTACCATCCACAATAAGGTTGCCATAAGGATCAGGCGGACCTCCATAAGCTTCAAAGAAAGCACCGTTTATCGCTGCGTCTGCACGATAAGTTTTTACAATAGAATTAAAGTCTTGAGTCAACCCTACATTTCCTTTGGCTAACCCCACAGTAGTTGGTACCCCTTTCGGAATCGTAAGGGCCCGTACAGTAAAACTCCGCCCACCAATAGATACCTTCTTCACTTCATTTTTGATAACAGGCTTAGAGGCTGCATACGAAGTATTCATAAACCCAGAAAGTATGAAAGATAATGCCGTTATTACCGTTAGCATTCCAATCCCTAATACACGTATCCTCTTTGGCTTGACCCATGATCTACTCACTTAGACTGCTTCAACTCCAATCAATTGACATAGACTTTTCATTTCCAATTCTTCGAACTTGGACGAGATCAGAACACTATCTATTTCAAGTTGGCAACCATCCACTGAACACTCTACCGGTACTGCACAATGAATTTCTGCGAGTCTACGTGATAAATGTAGCATATCCAGATCATTCTCAATCTTAGTACGTACGCTAGAAGTAAGCTGATCAAGGTTCTCAAGAATCCCCTCAATTGATTCGTATTCCTGAATAAGCTTGATAGCTGTCTTTTCCCCTATCCCACGAACACCTGGGTAATTATCACTGGCATCCCCCATGAGCGCCTTCATATCAATAATTTGACGAGGATGAAGTTGTCTTTCTTCATATAAAGATTCAGGTGTATATACTTTATAATTACCGTGTCCCTTTTTCATAATAATGACACTCGTTGTGGGACTCACCAGTTGAAGTAGATCATGGTCACCCGTTAATATCGTGACGTTCATTTCTTGACTGATTTGTGTTGCTAGTGTACCAATGCAGTCATCTGCCTCAAAACCTTGATAACTAATATTAGGGATTCCGAAACTATCAATAACATCACGAATCATAGAGAATTGAGGAATAAGATCTTCAGGTGCTTCCGAACGATTTCCTTTATATGCTGAATATTCCTGAGCACGGAAAGTAGTTCCACCCAGATCCCAACAACAAACAACATGACTCGGATCAAAGGTTTGAACAGCATCCCAAAAATAACGCACAAAGCCATAGATAGCATTGGTAGGCACACCAGCTTTTGTACGACGGATATATCCACTCGAAGCCGATGCAAAATACGCCCTAAATAATAAAGCCATTCCATCGACCAGCATTAACGATTGTTGTTTTTGACTTGTCACTCTTTTAACCGCTCCTTATATATATCTTTCTTCCGCGTTGAAGGCGGTGATTGGTATAGTATATCATACCTCTAACAGAGGACTGTCGAAATACTAGTTTCCCCAAACATTGGCATATTGCTCCTCCTTAAAGCCAAATGTTACATGCTCATCGCTACTTACGATAGGTCGTTTGATTAACATCCCATTTGACGAGAGCAGTTCAATTTGTTCTTCACGTGTCATTTCGGCAAGCTTATCCTTTAGTCCCAAGCTCTTATACACTTCTCCACTTACATTAAAGAACTTCTTTAGTTCTAGTCCACTCTTATTCATTAATTCATTTAATTCAGGGACCGTTGGTGGCTCCTCAACGATATGGCGAATTTCAAGTTCATGTCCATTAGATCGTAACCATTTCATAGCGTTACGACATGTACTACACTGTGGATACTGATATATGACAAGTTTGCTCATGTTTATTGTTCCTCCTGAATTGAAAGCTGAAGTAATTGACTTCGAAGTGTTTCCATATCGAATGGAAGTGGTGCAGTAATCGTCATCCGCTCATTCAGAATAGGATGAACAAATGACAACTCAGATGCATGCAAGGCTTGACGACCTATCAGTTGATCAATCCTCACAACCTCATTCTCATCATTCAATTTATCCCCATTCTCAGTTCCAGTTTGCTCATCCACCTGATCCTGAGCTATGTTCATTTCAGCATAGATTGGATGTCTATAAAATGAATCTCCTATTAATGGACACCCTATCGATGTCATATGAACACGGATCTGATGTGTCCTACCCGTTTCTAACTTTAGTTGTACCATACTGGTCTGATTAAATCGTTCAATTACCCAGTATCGTGTTAGTGAACTATAGCCCGTTGGTGTCACAATTCTACGATGAGGTTCCAAAGGGTCTCTATCAATAGGACCATCCACCATGCCCTCAGAAGGACTTGGTAAGCCATGAACCAAAGCAATATATTTCTTATCGACATGTCCATCAATCATCTGCTGAGAGATATGTTGATGGACATAGGGATTCTTAGCGATAACTAAGACACCCGTTGTCTCTTGATCAAGCCTGTGGACCGGACGAAATCGATAAGATTTCCCTTGTTCGAGCCAATAATAAACGACTCCGTTCGCTAACGTATTGGTGTAATGACCACTAGTGGGATGAACAATGATACCTGCCTCTTTGTTTACAATCAAGAGATCGTCATCTTCAAATAAAATATCAAAAGGAATGGGCTGAGGTAAAATATCTTCCGAAGTCTCCTGCTCCATCCGTATTTCAATCCGATCTCCATTCTCTACATGAACGCTAATATACACTCTCTCACCATTTAGCATGATTCCTTTCTCACTCTGTTTCAATCGTGTTAACAGTTTGCGAGAAATATTCATTTTCTTCTGCAAGATCGTCTTTAATTTCCAGCCCTCTTCTTCAGCGGAAACTACGTATGTAATCGGATTATAATATTGGCTCATTTGTCTGATTTAAACACCTTTTGACTACGTACATATTCGATGTCTGCTACTCCTTTACGTGCATTTACCGTTCTTGCAATCACGAAGAAATAATCAGATAAACGGTTCAAATATTTACGCACATCGGGATTTATATCTTTTTCTTTTCCTAAAGTAACCGTTCTGCGCTCTGCTCTACGGCACACCGTACGACAAACATGAAGAGTAGAAGAGATGATATCTCCACCAGGTAGAATAAAACGCTCTAACGGTGGGTTCTCTTTCTCACATGTGTCCAACCAAAGCTCCAATCGCTCTACTAAGTCGCCTGTCACTTTATATTTACTCTCACTAAGCTTAACAAAAGCTAAATCTGAACCACAATCGAACAACTCATGTTGAATTTCCAACAACTGTTCCTTCAAATCAGCAAATAATTGTCCCTCCATGAGGCTAATCGCTTGTCCTACAAAACAGTTCAACTCATCTATCGTTCCATAAGCTTCCACTTGGTTATCATCTTTGATCACTCGCCCTCCAATAACAGAGGTTTCACCTTTATCGCCTGTACGTGTGTATACTTTCATTTGGAATCCTCCTAAAAAGTTTTTGGAGAGCTAAACTTCTCCGTTTTTTCTACGTTCCAAAAACTTGCTTCGGAAGCATATGCTTAGTTTTTGGAAAGCATCACTTCTCCTTTACTCCCCAATCATAAATTTCAGTGCTTTAACAGAATTCTCAACTGAATTAGTGGAGAAGGGAATGGTAGCAAACAAACCTTCAGTAGGGTAGTCCATATCTTGAAATATCTTCATTTTTGAAAGAGGTATTGCAAAAAGATGTTTCTCAATGACTATCTCATTTGTTTCTTCATCCGTGACCCCAGCCTCAATCACGCCCTCGGGGAATTTTGCAGAATCAAATTCCTGATCAAGAACCCTATGAGCTCCCTGCTGACTATATCGCTTCAGAATATCTTCTGGCACAATGATTATCTCGTGTTCCCCAGCCGCGTATTCTACCAACACTTTTTGTTCAACGTATAATGCGGATGCCGTAACCGCCACCTTAGGATCTTCTCCAAACTTCTCTTGTAGTTTTTGTTCTAACGGCTCCCTGATTTCAGAAGGACTTTGTGAACTATCCGTTATAAAAATAGAAAAGTCTGCATCATCGTTCCCACAACCTGCCAACACCATGATGCTTGCACAAATCAGAAGCCATTGTCCTATACGTTTCAATGTCTTTTCCCCCAATCGATAATAAAACCAATATATCATAAATAGTGAACAGATAAAAAGGAGACTCATACTAACGAGCCTCCTTGTGATCTAAATATTATTTTTTTGTGGGAAAGGATTTCATATATTCATTTATCTTCAAGTCTAGCAGACTACTTATTTCAATAACAATATCAGAAGTAAATGACTGCTCTTGAACAAATATTTGTTCCATCTTGCTGCGGAGCATCCGGATCTCGTCTTCCAACGTAAACTCTCTATTCGAAGATTCAATCGTTTTGCTTGGCCATTTACCAATCTTCCCTTCGGAAATATAACTCTCCCGATATTTGGGCGTAACATAATCAGCACAAAACAAACCGAATCCCTCCATTAGATAGTTTTTGCTCTTGAAGACAAATTATAACATATCATCCTAATAATAAAAGTGAACATATTGTTACTTTAAAAAAATATTCATCTATATTCAACCTTTTTTCAATTTTTCTACAAATCCACCTATTCTATCAAGGGCCTCGGTCAGTTGAGCTACCGATGTTGCATAAGAGCAGCGAAGAAACCCTTCACCTCCGAGCCCAAAAACATTACCCGGAACAGCGGCCACTTTAGCTTCAACCAGTAGCCTTTGAGCGAAATCATCCGATGATAACCCCGTGCTTTGAATGCTTGGAAACGCGTAAAACGCCCCCTGAGGTTCATGGCAATCAAGCCCAATATCACGTAAACCCTGAACAATCAAACGTCTGCGCTGGTTATAGGATTCCATCATACGATTTTTTTCCTCTAAACCATTTGTTGTTAATGCTTCTAAAGCAGCAACTTGGCCCATAACTGGCGCACACATTACCGTATATTGGTGGATCTTTAACATGGCTGCAATGAGGTCCTCATGCGCACATGCGTAGCCCATACGCCATCCTGTCATAGCAAATGCTTTCGAGAATCCACTTACGAGTACAGTACGATCCATCATTCCAGGAATAGATGCAAAACTAACATGTTTCTCACCATAGGTTAGTTCAGCGTAAATTTCATCAGAAATAACAATGAGATCATGTTTTTCTACCACTTTAGCAATGGGGAGCCAATCCTCATACGTCATGATAGCACCTGTGGGATTACTTGGATAACATAATATCACTACCTTTGATTTAGAAGTGATCTTTGCTTCCAACGCCTCAGCCGTCAGTTTGAAGCCATTTTCAGACGTTGTTTCAATACCAATTGGAATACCTCCTCCAATGGCAGTAATCGGCGAATATGATACGTAACACGGTTCTGGAATAAGGATCTCATCACCGGGAACAATCAGTGCACGTAGTGCTAAATCTATTGCCTCACTCCCCCCTACGGTAACTAAAATCTGTTTCGAGGGTTCGTATGTGACTTGGAAGTTCTCATCTAAATATTTACCAATAGCTTCACGAAGTTCAGGCATTCCTGCATTTGAGGTATATCCTGTCCGTCCTCGTTCTAAAGAGTATACACACGCTTCACGCACGTGCCATGGTGTGACAAAATCGGGTTCGCCGACACCAAGCGTAATAATATCCTTATTCGCAGAAACGAGGTCAAAAAATTTACGAATGCCCGAAGGAGCGATCTCCCTGACGAGCGGCGCTAAATAGGATTCCATTGACTTTTTGTGCTCTGTAGCACGCCCTTCATTCAAGATCATCACACTTCCTCCTTCTTCATGGAGAGATCATGAGTCGAGTATCTTCTTCGTGGTCCTCGAGAATAATCCCATCTTGTTTATATTTCTTCAAAATAAAATTTGTTTTCGTTGAAAGTACAGATTCGATTGGAGATAACTTCTCGGACACAAAGTTCGCTACTTCTCTTAAGTTATGTCCTTCTACTTCTACAAGCAAATCATATGCACCAGACATCAAATAAACGGATTTCACCTGAGGATATAAATAAATACGTTCTGCAATCCCCTCGAATCCACGTCCACGTTCCGGTGTAATCTGCACCTCAATTAGGGCTGTAACCTTCTCATCTTCGATCTTGCTCCAATTCACCACGGCAGAGTATTTCACAATCACGTGGTCACTTTCAAGCTCCGCTATGGCCGTTATAACCTCAACTTCACTTACACCAAGAAGGGTAGCCAGTAAAGCTGGTGACCTTCTCGCATCCTCTTTCAAAAGGTCCAATACCTTCATTTTCAGATCGTTTAGTTCCTTCATAAGTTAATCCTCCAGTGCTTGCTTTTCGTGGGCACTGATATAATAAATGTCATACCCGCGTAAAAGAGATTAATACATATACTACAATATTTTAAGGTCTATGCATAGAAAAAAACCGTCCCACGTGGCTTAATGCCGTATGAGAAGGTTTAATTCATATGTTACATACTTTTTCCATTCGATTACATATATTGAGAGTTTCCTGATTGGGATTGTTGTTGATCAGTAGGAATATATCCATTTTGTATATCATTCCCTGTTTTTTGACTCACGAATTGACGAGATTCTTGTTGTGTTTTCTGAGATGCCTGTACTTGCTTGTCTAATTCCGACCGCGGCGCTTTGCTAGGAAGTGAATACTGAGTTTGTTGCTGCATCAAGGTAAATACTTCACCCTGTAATCGCAATGTGTCATTCGTCAAGTTGGTAAACATCTGGCGTACCGACGAACAATTAGATTCTGTCGCTGCTGTCAAATATTCTCTGGAGGTTCTTTTCAAATCGGCCACAATCGTATATAACAGATCCTTTTCTGGCATGAATGTGGAATTATTCTGAGTATTCATGTAACAGCATCCTCCTCTATATTAAGTGTTTACTACATTCTGGCTATTGCATTTGTGTTGGAGCTAATTCTTGATGCTGCTGCAAAGATTGTACAAGCTGATCAAGGTGACTATCCAAACTGCGAATATAGGATAAACATGCCTGCTGTATGATTGTATTCTGTGTCGTTGCAGCCGTCGCTGCACATTGCTTGATCAATAGATTCTCATTGGTTATGGAATCAGAGATGTAGTCAAGCTCTTTGGTCGTTAGTGGTTGCATTTGGGTGGATTGCATATCTTCTATCCCTCCTGAGCAAGGTTATTTTGACAATATTAGTATCTCCAGACCTCTTATTTCTATGTAAAATTCACCTATTGTTCTTATAACTTATTACTGACTGATAACAATCGTAGCGTACCTCAGTCTTAACGTAAAAATCGTAAAAATATACAAATAGCCCTTGGCATTACGCCAAAGGGTATTTGTATGTGCTAACTATTAGTTCAAGTACTAATAGTCTATATAATAGTAAATTATTTACTCAATCCTTGAACTAGTCTTAAACGGTCTTCCTCAGAAAGTGTTGTCTGAACGTGGAAGCACCCAGAACAAATGTACAAATCCACTGTGAATGGTGTGCTCAGAACTGGCGACTGTAGTGCTTTAACCACAGTGGGTTGGAACCCGGTATCTGTTACTTGTTGTCCTGCTAACAACATATATTCATGACAATGAGGGCATTCAGGCACTTCTTCTTGTTCGTCTAACACTTTTTCAACCATTTCCTCGTAATTCATCAAATCGTGACTTGTTTCATACTTATCAAGTGCGCGAATGGTTGGGGTAGCACGAATAACATCTCTTTCCCAGAAAGGCGTTATGGATTGCTCATCTTCATCTTCATCTTGAGAATGAGTAATAACTTCGGGTTCAATTTCCTCGTCTTCTTCCTCAATACCAATGTTGAGTGTCCGATATTCATTTAGCTCATTCTGACAATGCGGGCATTCCTCTTCAGGACCTAATTCCTCATCCCATACAATTTCTGTCTGACACCATGGGCATACTGTTGTTTCCATGAAACCTTCCTCCTAGCTATTCTTCAAATAAACAATCCCAGCTACTATAAACACAACAGCAGCAACAAATAATATACGTATCAAGTTTTTCATTGGGATAACGCTCCTTACAACTGAACTTAAACGAACTTAATGCAATTCTGCGACGGTAACACCATTTCCGCCTTCTCCATAATTGCCCAATCGATAACTTTTAACATGTTTGTGCTTACGAAGGTAATCCTGCATACCTGTTCGAAGAATTCCAGTTCCTTTACCATGGATAATACTAACCTGTCCTAGATTGCTCAAAAATGCCTCATCAATGAAACGATCGACTTCCATCAACGCTTCTTCCAGGTTGGCACCACGCAGATCTAGTTCACGACGGATATTGTCATCTCGGGTTCGTTTAACCATTGTAACATTCTTCGTCTTTTGTGGTTTATCCGATTGGTTTGCATTCAAGAGTTCCAAATCATCCAAACTTACTTTCATTTTCATAATACCTAACTGTACCATAGCTTCTTTATTTCCTGTAAGTTCTACAACATGACCTTTTTGGTTCAGACTGTATAATCTTACCTCATCCCCAGGTTCAATCGTACGAACTTTGACTTGGTTCTTTGCCGGAGATTTCTTACGTTGTTTCGGCTCAGCTTCTTCAAGTTGTTTACGCGCGGCAATTAACTTATGTTCTTTAACCGATGCCCCTTCAGTCATAGCAAGCTCGCGTAGTTCTGATATAATTCGTTCGGATTCGAAACGAGCTTTGTTGATCACTTCTTGTGCGTGAAGTTCTGCTTTTTCCAATATCTTGTCACGATGTTGATCCAACTTCTCTAACTCTCGTTGATGATGACTTCGTAATTCTTCCATCTCCATACGGAGCTTCTCAGCGTGTTCACGTTCACTCTCAGCACGTAGGCGATTGTCCTCAAGAGAAGCAATCATATGCTCCACGCGCATATCTTCCTCTTTCACTTCACCACGAGCGAAATCCAGTATACTTTTCTGTAATCCCAATCGCTCTCCGATAGCAAAGGCATTACTTCTTCCGGGAACGCCGATCAATAAACGATACGTTGGACTCAATGCATTAACATCAAATTCCATACTCGCATTAATAATGCCTTGGCGTTCATATGCATACGCTTTTAACTCACTGTAATGTGTCGTAGCAACCATCCGACAGTTAATGCGGTGAATATGCTCTAGAATGGATATCGCTAATGCTGACCCTTCCGCAGGATCTGTTCCAGCCCCTACTTCATCGAGAAGTATGAGACTTTTAGGAGTCATTTGCTTCAATATCCGAATAATATTGGTCATATGACTGGAAAAAGTACTCAGGTTTTGTTCAATACTTTGTTCATCACCAATATCCGCAAAAATAGCGTCAAATACACTAAGTTCGCTACCTTCTTCAGCCGGAACAAAAAAACCAGACATCGCCATCAGACTAAGAAGTCCTATGGTCTTCAGCGTAACCGTCTTACCTCCCGTATTAGGGCCTGTTACGATGATGGAAGTATGAGTTGTGCCCAGTTCAACATCAATAGGAACAACTTGTTCCAGTGGAATAAGAGGATGCCGTCCTTTTTTCAGCTTTAAATATCCACTATCGTTCATTTGTGGCATTGATGCCTTCATCACATGTGCTAATCGCGCTTTTGCAAATATGATATCTAGCTCTCCCACCAACCCGATATCTATAAGCAACATCTCTGCTTCATCACCAACAAGAGCTGTTAATTTCTGCAGAATAACCTCAATTTCACGTTCTTCTCTCATCCGTAATTCCCGCAATTTATTATTCATCGCCACTATGACTTCAGGTTCAATGAATAGTGTTGCACCTGATCCTGATTGATCATGAACGATACCACCGAAATAAGAACGATGTTCTGCCTTAACAGGAATAACGAAACGATCTCCACGAATGGTAACCAATTGATCCTGAAGCATCTTAGAGACCGTAGAAGAACGTATCATAGAGTCCAGTTTCTCACGAATACGAACTTCTCCAGATCTGAGTTCTCTACGAACTTGTGCCAGTTCCGAGCTTGCAGAGTCCATTACCTCAGCATTTTCATCTATACAAGATTTAATTGTATCCTCAAGAACCTTCTGTTCAGAAATCCCTTCACTTAGAATGAATAGGATCTTAACTTCTTCATCCTCATGAATGTTAGCAATAAATCGTTTGATCCGTCTTGATCCGAAAGTAGTATTACTTATAGCAATTAATTCATGAGGATTCAACGTCCCACCGATCTGTGCTCTCTTCGTTGCCGCGGAGATGTCAGTTATTCCACCAAACGGAGGAGTTCCCTTTAATCGATCTACTGTATAGGCCTCATTCGTAACATTTAATAGTTGTTTGACTGACTCTAGATCCGTAACGGGTTTAAGTTGTTCTGCCGCCAGTTTCCCCATGCTTGTCTGGGTATAGCCAGAACATTTATTTAAAATCTTGCGATATTCTAAAGTATGCAAAATTTTGTCGTCCAAGATTATTCACTACTCCTTTCAACCTTGATTTTATTATAACGAAACCAACTCAAATTCGCTATTTTGAACTTCCATACATAAGTTCCTGATAATTGAATACAATAACTCTTGCATAACACATTTTTCATGTGTAAAGGAGGCCAATTACATGCACTTCCTGGGTCATGTCGTTAGATTCATTGTAGCAGCACTGGTGTTAATGGTTGTAGGTTGGATCGTTCCACAGTTTTCCGTAGGTGGATTCTGGAGCGCACTTATACTCGCTCTAGTTATCGCCTTGATTAGTTGGGTCGTTGAAGGTATATTCGGCAAACGAATAAACCCCTTCGGACGAGGAATTGTCGGTTTTCTGGTGAGTGCTTTGGTCATTTATATTGCCCAGTTCATCGTCAGCGGTGTCAGCGTAACAATGCTTGGTGCTCTCATAGCTGCACTGGTCATTGGGATTATTGACCTCTTCATACCTGTAGCCACACCCTATGAAGCAGGTCGTGAACATCGTTAAATCGAGATTGGAAAGTAACTCTTAATACGAACATCAGGCAAGCCCCTGTTCCATGGAACAGGGGCTTGCCTCTGGCCATTATACATTAAGATATACGTACATAAATCATATTTTGTTCACGAATATTTCAAATCAAGATGCGCAAATATATTTTCTATAAGGTATGATATTACTATATTTGTCACAATATCATGTCAATGGGAGAGTGAAATATGAAAAAAGTACTTGTATTAGTTATAAGTTGTGTGCTTTTAATGACCTTAACTGCATGTGGAGGAGATAATTCCTCTTCGAATTCTTCCAACAGTGGGATTTCAGATACCGGAGTAGCTCCAAGCGAGGAAATCGTCATTAAAGCCTCAAATTATACTTTTGACAAAACAGAGTATCGCATTAAACAAGGTACCACAGTTAAGATTGTTTTCGAGAACAAAGAAGGTAATCACGGCGTTATGATTCCTGGGCTAGAGCTTCAATTATCTAAGAAGAATAATTCCCAAGTCATTACGGCAGATAAATCGGGTGAATATGAAATTATTTGTTCTGTAATGTGCGGCTCTGGTCACACAGCCATGATTTCAAAACTAATCGTAGAATAAACAGAATAACACAATTCGATCCCCTCACTTCAATTGAAGCGAGGGGATCATTCATATATCTAATCTTGATCCTGTTCGATCAGTTCAATCCACTCATTATATTCACTTTGTAATTTCCCGTATTCCTCACTAAGTTTTTGGTGTTCTTCCTTAAGCTGTTTCGTCTGTTCTAACTGCATGTCATGTTCCACCTGAAGAAGACGATATTGATGAGCTACAAGCTCGAAGGACTCTCCAATCTCAAGCAACTCTTGAGCCACAGTTTCCTTTTCCCCACGTAACTCTTCACGTTGCTGTTCTGTCGAAGCGATCTCCTGTTGCCAGATATCCAACTCTGCCTGAAGTTTCTGCTCTTCCTCTCCCCATGCAGACTGCCTGCTCTCAAGAAGATCATAACGCTCTGTCCAGTCCCTCAGTGACCGTTGCGTGGTTTCTAGCAAGACCTGATTTTCGGATTCACGAGAAGCCGCTTCCATTAGCTTATCTTGTAACTCTTTCAATAGCCGTATATTCTCTTCTTTCTCTTCTAACAACATCACATTTTCTACTCTTGCATCCTCATCACGTCTCACCGTTTCACGATAAACCCCTTGTACCTCTTCGTACTGTTGCTGGATATTCAATAAATCATTCTCAAGATCTTGGCGCATATTCACTTCCAGCTCAGATTGCTCCTTCAGTACGCTTAGTTCATCATGAAGAGACTTCATGCCAGATTCGAGTGTCTCATTCTGTTCATTTCCTTCTAATATGGTTCGTTCCAAGTCTGAAATTTCTTCAATTCTCTTATCAGCAAGCATCTTCCAAGACTTCGTTTCAGCCAACAATTTATTCACTTCACCTTCAAGTTTACGGGATGTAGCACCGTTCTCTTCAAGAGACTTTTGTAACAATTGGCGTGCTGTCTCGGACTTAGATAAACTATCCTTGATTTGGTTCGATTCACTCTGTAATTTCATAACCTGTGTTTGTAGAGTTTGCTGTTCAGCCTTAGCGGTCTGCTCCATTTGAACCGACTGTTTATATTGTTCACTCAATTGTGTGTGAGTTTCTAGTGCTTCCTTTAATTCCTTCTCAGTACCACGCAATTTCGTCTGCCATTGATTGTTACTATTTCGCAAATCAACAAGCTGTTTATCTAATTCCAGAACCGACTGTTTGTGCTTCTGCTCTTGGTTTGCTTGATTGTGCGTTAATTGCTGATTCTTAACAATTTCCTTATCAAGCAATGATTTATTACTCTCTAATTCTTGTTGTAATTCAGCTCGTACTCGGTTAAGTTCCGCTTGCAGTTCTTCTTTCTCTCTAACAACAACAACAGTCTCCTCTTGTTGCTTCAGCAACTTCTCAGCCTGTTCCGTACGATTGTCTTGCAGCTTCAAGATCTCCGCTTTCAGTTCACTACGTTCACCGGTAAGCATTTTTAATTCATTACGAACTTCCTGAGTTTGAATAGCTTCCTCAGCCATATGGACAGCAGCGAGCACCGCGATCTTGGGTGTATCGAGCCGAGTATGATTCTTAGATATGGCATTCATTCGTTCATCAACGTATTGAGCAATTTTTTTCATATAGTCAGAACTGCTTCCGACAAGTTTATAAGAAGTCCCGTAGATTTCCACGGAGACGCGATTACGATCGGGTATATTCACTGTTGTTCCCTCCTTCATATGTGTTGACTCTTAGTTGTCTCATTTGCAATAAATAATCCTATTAATTGGATATATAAGATTCCTAAAAAGGTCACATCGAATCGTTATGTCTATGGATTCGATGTGACTATGTTCAATTCCTGCTATTTTCTTAATTCTGCTTCAAAAGTTTGTTCTAATGCCGTTACAACGGTTCCATGCAACGTAGTTACTTCTTCATCTGTTAAAGTCCGTTCCTGATGACGATATACAAGTGAGATGGCAACACTCTTCTTATTGTCACCTAGTTTACTTCCTGTGTACACATCAAATACCTGTACCGTCTGCAATAATTCACCCGCAACTTCACGAATAGTAGCAAGTAATGCTCCCGCTTCCGTGCTCTGGTCTACCACAACTGCAATATCACGTTCAACAGCAGGATAACGTGGTAAATCACGATATTTCAACTCATATTCAGTGTTATCAAATAATGGTTGTAACAAAATCTCCGCAACATAAACATCTTCCAAATCACGATCAATTTGCAATTGAGGGTGAACCTGACCAAGTGTACCTAACAACACTTTTACACCTGTTCCATGATCTAAGTAGATAGAAGCCGAACGACCAGGATGGTATCCTTCGGGTTGGTTGGCAACATAAGTAACTGAATCCTGTAACCCAAGGTGATTAAACAACGTTTCAAGCGTTCCTTTGAGATCAAAGAAATCAACTTCCACTGGCGTAACGTTCCATTGTTTCTCTCCCTTATTACCACTTAGCAATAAAGACAACACCGGTATTTCTTTCGGCTGTACGGTCAATTGCTCTTCTTTCGTGAAGAAGACATGACCCATCTCGAACAATGCTAAGTCAGGATGTTTACGGTTCACGTTGTAAGTAGCCGCATCCAATAGCTGAGGAATAATACTCGTACGCAGCACGCTACGCTCCTCACTCATTGGCATGGATAGTTTAACAGGCTTGCTGCCGATTGTTAATGCTGGAAACACTGCTGCTTGGTCGGGATGTGTAAATGAATAGCTAATTAATTCCTGCCATCCTCCGTGCGTTAACAGTCTCCGTATTTCACGACGTAAGGCTTGAGGTTTCGTGTATGCCCCAGGAGTCGTTGGTCCTTCAATAGGTGTCGTTGGAATGTTATCGTACCCATATAGTCGAGCAATTTCCTCCATAAGGTCAACGTCACTTGTAATATCCCCTCGACGAGTTGGAACTCTTACTTCCACAATCCCCTGAGCCGTGTCGGCACAATCGAAGTTCAAACGAGCAAATATTGTTTTCACTTCAAGCATAGATAGATCCGTACCCAAGACAGCGTTCAGCTTCTCAAGGCGTAATGCAACGGTTACCTCTTTAGCAGGTTCAACGATAGATTCAACAATACCATGATGTACGCTGCCCTCTGCAAGACTAGCGATCAATGAAGCAGCTCTGTTCAATGCAGGAATAACCGCACCACGATCGACTTCTTTCTCAAATCGTAGACTTGCTTCTGAACGAAAACCCAACTGGCGAGAAGTTTTACGTACAATAGCCCCGTCAAAATGAGCAGATTCCAACAGAATATTCACCGTTTGCTCTGTAACTTCGGAATTAGCTCCGCCCATGACACCCGCAAGGGCAATAGGTTTTACTCCATCCGTAATTAGTAACATATGCGGCTCCAACTTACGCTCTTGCCCATCCAAAGTGATCAATGTTTCTCCTTCTTTGGCAAGGCGAACATCAATAGCACCCTTATTCAGCTTATCCGCATCAAACGCATGAAGAGGCTGACCATATTCCAACATCACATAGTTTGTGATATCTACGATATTGTTAATCGGGCGTACACCCGCTGCCATCAAACGATTCTGCATCCATTGTGGAGACGATGTGATCTTTACCCCTGTAATATAACGAGCCGCATAGTGGCCACAGTATTCAGGTGTACTAATCTGAACTGAAATATGTTCTGCAGCAGTGTCACTTACTTCAATAAGTTGGTCTAGTGGATCTGGTATATTCACTTCACGACCTAGGATAGCACCAACTTCATATGCCGCACCTCGCATACTAAGACAATCGGAACGGTTAGGTGTTAAATCGAAATCAAGTACTTCATCATTCAAGCCAAGTACATGACTAATAGGCGTGCCGATCTCTACGGACTCAGGGAGAACAAAGATACCTTCCTGTTGAGCTTTCGGTAGTAATTTCTCATTCAATCCTAGTTCTTTAGCAGAACAAATCATACCCTGAGATAATACGCCACGAAGTTTTGCCTTCTTAATCTGCATACCATCAGGCATTGTAGCACCGATAAGTGCTACTGGAACTTTCTGACCTGCATCCACATTCTTCGCACCACAGACGATCTGCAATTCTTCTTCTAGTCCCGCATTTACGATGCAGATATTCAATTTGTCAGCGTCCGGGTGCTTCTCTTTACTGACAACATAACCAACAACGATCTTATCCACGCCTTTATTGCGATTCTCAACCTCATCTATTTCAATACCTGCACGTGTAATTTGCTCCGCTAAATCCTTAGGCTCTACGTTCTCTAATGTAACGTAATCCTTCAGCCATTCTGTTGATACCTTCATGACGATCCCCTTCCTCTTTTCAAAATTTAAATCCTTGAGAACTGCTTCAAGAAAGCCATATCACTATTGTAAAAATGACGAATATCGTCAATACCATATTTTAAAATCGCAATACGTTCTACACCCATACCAAATGCAAATCCAGTGTATTTCTCTGAATCATAGCCGCCCGCTTCCAATACCTTCGGATGAACCATTCCGCAACCTAGAATCTCCAACCATCCCGTTTGTTTACACATCCGGCATCCACTTCCTCCACACTTCACACACGTAACATCCACTTCAGCACTAGGCTCTGTGAACGGGAAGAAACTTGGGCGAAGGCGAATTTGTGTATTCGATCCGAACATTTCCTGAACGAACTGCTGTAACGTTCCCTTAAGATCGCTCATACGAATGTTCTCACCAATCACAAGACCTTCGATCTGATTGAATTGGAAGGAGTGCGTCGCATCATCATCATCACGGCGGTATACTTTACCTGGGCAGATGATTTTGACAGGAGATTCACCATTCATACTCTGCATCGTACGCATTTGCACCGGAGAAGTCTGAGTGCGCATCAACAATTCTTCTGTAATATAAAAGGTATCCTGCATATCGCGAACCGGATGATCCTTAGGCAGGTTAAGTGCCTCAAAGTTATAATAATCCGTTTCAACTTCAGGACCTTCCGCAATGTTGTATCCCATACCAATGAATACTTCTTCAATATCTTGAATGACCTTGTTTAAAGGATGTACGCCCCCTTGTGACATCGGCCGTCCAGGTAACGTAACATCCACTTTCTCAGCTTGTAGACGCTTCTCGGTCTCTTCTTTTTGAAAAGCATTTTGTTTCGCTTCAATCACACTTTCGATCGCCGCACGCACTTCATTTCCCACTTGACCTATTACTGGTCTTTCTTCTGCGCTCAATGAACCCATGCCACGTAGAATCTCAGTCAATGCGCCCTTCTTACCCAAATACTTCACACGCAGATCATTCAGCGTCTCCGGACTGTCCACCTCTTGCAACTGAGCCAGAGCCTCATTCTTCAATGCTTCCAATCTTTCTTTCATAGCCATTCAAGCCCCCTTAATCGATAAATGTACGTTAGATTTTAAACAAAAAAGGCCCTTCCTCCCGAAAAAAGGGACGAAAAGACCGTGGTACCACCCTTGTTAGAAATCATGTCACTTCCTCCGCAGCCACTACTCCTCGCTGCTAAAGCTAGGCAAACACAACATTCTCACTTTAAACGATGTAACGGATCGTGAACCGGTACCCCCTACTGTCATCGTTATACATCCTGATACACAGGATACGACAAGTTCAAGGAACTGCTCCGGAGGGAACTTCAACAGCCTATTTCTGTAGAAACGCTCTCAATCAAACGGCGTTTCCTCCCTGTAAAGAGGCACTGCTTACTTTACTCCATCATGGCATTTCATTCATAACACTCTATTGACCAATTATAGCATAATTGTGCCTACTGGCAAGAACAACGGCTACATCGTCCCTTAAGGACGGGTAGCCGTGTCTTCGGAAATATAAGGAATAGCGTATCAAGTGAAACTTATACATTCTTATATTTCAAGTTTCTGCCGCGAATTGACAGCCATTCAGCTGAGTAACTTATCTACGTTTAATTAAAGATTTTTCAATTGCTTCTGAAGCACGCGAATTGTTTGGAGACGTTCTATTTCCTCGATTTCCGTTCCGCCATCATCACTAAGTAATCTTGCAAGTGTCCATTCTAACTCAATTCTTTCATTTTCTTGTGATGGGTCGCCGCTTCTCCCCACTCTTTCACGCCTTTTATTATGCTCCTCTTCATCCTCTACAGTTCCTTCAAACAATTGTGGTTTCTGATTCTCTCCTAATGTCACCAAGCGATTCGCCAACTTACGGACTAACATTCGATCATGAGAGACGACGACAAATGCACCTGAATAAGACTGAAGTGCATCTTCAATGACTTCCCGTGTAGCAATATCAAGATAATTGGTGGGTTCATCAAGAACAAGTAGATTGGCTCCACTGAAATAGAGCTGTAGAAAAGCGGCCCTACATCTTTCTCCCATGCTTAGATCTCCAATTCTTTTGAACACATTCTCACGGGAAAATAGAAAACATCCTAGAATAGTTCGTGCATAGGTCTCCGTCATATTTGGCAAACAAAGGAGGCTATCTAACAGAGTCTGATCCATGTTCAGCTCTTCTAACTCCTGTGAGAAATAACCAATTTTCAATCTTGGATGCGCTCGAACCTCACCCGCTTGAGGAATAAGCTTGTTTATCAGCAGTTGTAACAACGTAGATTTCCCCGTACCATTGGGTCCGCGAACCGCAAGGCGATCCCCTCGAGATAGTACAAGATCAAACTTATCTAATAAAAGTTTATGCTCCGTAAAACCAAATGTGACTTGCTTCAACTCCACCAAGTTACGCGCTGCAAAATCCTCTGCCTCCAAATTCATTTTTACACCTGGGGCATTCCTCGGCCTCTGAACACTTTGCGCATCTAATCTTTCCATTTCCTTTTGCTTCGCATGATAACGAGATATATTCTTCTTCGCCTTTGATTTATAGAAACTGGTGGCACTTGGCATTTCTTGCTTGGAAGCCGCTTGATCCGCTTTATTGAACCATTCCTGGTATCTACGTATAGACTCTTCCAACGCTTTCCTTGCCAGCTGTTGTTGCTTATACAACGACTCCTGCTCACGGATCTCTCGGTCTTTCTCACGACGATAGTCAAGATAACCGCCTTTGTATTTCTTCAGACCCAGATTCGTTAACTCACACACACCCGTAGCTACATGGTCTAGAAAGGTTCTATCATGAGAAACAAACAATACAGTCCCATCATAGTGAGTCAACCAATTCTCTAACCATAATATACTGGACTCATCCAAATGATTCGTCGGTTCATCCAGTAACAGAAATTGAGGACGATGTACAAGTAATGATGCGAGACGTACTCGTGTTTTCTGCCCACCACTTAATTGAGAGAAAGGAATTCCCCATAGCTCAGCACCAATGTGAAGAACATTTAGAATCTTCTCCACATCCACTTCCCATTTGAATCCACCCATTTGTTCATAACGTTCCAACCAATGCCCATACTCTTCTAACAAAGATTCATTCGAATCTATTGTATTTGTACGGTGACCAAGTTCCTCTTCTAATCGCTTCATATGCCACTTGATTTGATATAACTCGGTGCTATCATACTGCGCTGCTTCCAGCGTCGTCATTCCTAATAAGGCGTCCGAAGTTTGTTTCATAAAGCCCCACTGTGATCGTGGGAGACCTCGTTCAATTGTCCCTTCGGTGGGTTCTTCCTCGCCTACTAACAATTTAAGAAGTGTCGTTTTACCAACGCCGTTGCTCCCAAATAGTGCTAGTCGTTCTCCTTCATATATGTCAATGTCCACTTGTTCAAAGCAGACTTTCCCCTGCCATTCTTTAGCTAAATTTTTACCACGTACGATATTCATCATTTATCATCACCCTTTCTAAATGTACAAAAAAACCGCAGGCATAGGCCTACGGTGAAGGGTTATAGATAAGATGACTTAAACAGAGAGAAACCGTCAAAAAGGCCAATAAGCCTATTAACGATACACCCTAATTTGGACACACCTATCCTCACCCCTACATACCGTAGAGACTGCCTGTTTCATTTACATGCAGTTTATTGAGAAATAGATGGTTTACTTCATGGGCGTCGTGGTTACCTCGTTTTTCGTATTTGTTAATTAATGGACTTAGTATATCAGAAAAGATTAAACAATGGAACCTACAGTTATGTAAGTTTGCTGCAAATGCAAAAAAGGCCCTTGCCATAACAAGGGCACTGAAAAAGGAAGCTCATTGACCTTAGCTATTCTACTTTGATCCAAATCGTTTACTTTTTTTCATTATCCTTATTGTCCTTATTATCCTTATTCTTTTTGCCATCTCTATTATCTGAATTCACAATCGTGTTACCAGCTCGTTTATTAAAAGCTAACTCAAACAATCCTGTAGCTGATAGCCCTGCCAGTCCTCCGCCCCATAACCTTTCTACTGTCTGCAAATCCGTAAACGGATAAAAAGCTAATCCCAGCAGTAGCCCAATAAGCACCCCAACTAAAGGAATAATATTCTTAGGTATATTTATCGTGATTTTGACAAGTTGAACAACGGCCATTACAAATACGGATAACAGCGAAGCAAAAGACAAGACATCATTTAAATTCTGATTCACCATAAGTTATCACTACTCCTTTTCAAAAATCAACAGAATGAAGTAATTCACTATACTTTGGAGGTCTTCATAACTTGCTTGATGTGTTAAAGATCCCCTTGAGAATAAATATGTTGCATATATGATAATAGTCCCCGATAGGACAAATTGAGTGACTCGGAAATTCGAAATTGGATATATACAAAAAAAAGCCCTTCCAACCGAAGTCAGTAGGACTTGTGGTCAAATTCCCAAGCGCTTGCGAATTTACTTATCCATTCTGTTTGGACTGTCCAGAAGCTATTCTTAGTTCATCTGCCAATCTACCGATCTCCTGTTTATCTAAGGGTATCTTTGTAGCTCCCCATGCCGGCTTAAGATACTTATCAATGATGGAGTTTGCGTCTTTCTTGTCTAGGTTTGCTATCTCTTCTTTGGAATAAAAGTCTTGCAAATACCTTGTAGGTTCGACCACTCCGCTTTCCGTCTCCGTGTATCCATATGAGGGTGAGCAAGATTTACGGATCTCATAATGAAGATGTGCACCTGTGGACACTCCTGTACTACCTTGAAGACCCACCTCTTGCCCTTTTTTCACCGTATCCGCTACACTTACCGATGCAGCAGACAAATGAGCATAACAATGAAGATAACCTTTGTTATCCTTGATTGCTACTACCATACCGTAACCGCCGAATCCCGAACCTTTCATTCCCTCTTTAGCATGAATGACTTCCCCTGCTACAAATGCATTTATCGGACCCGTGGAGGGTGTTGTTACGAGATCAACGCCTTTGTGAAATTTCGGTATTTTATATACCGGATGCATACGCATACCGAATGGACTTGTTAGTCTGTAAGATTCAAATGGATTCATGATTGATCGCCACCCTTTTGTTTGAGAATAGATATGATGTCTTTAATCTTATTCGGTAGGGGCAATCCCATCCTTCCATAATTCTCAGTCACTGAAATCAGTTCATTCGTCAAATAAAAATAGATGGAACCCACCATAATGACATCAGTACCAAATAGTTCGTCTAATCGGTGTGCCAAAATCACAACAAGAATCATGAGCCCTTTTTTAGCCAATCCCCAAAACCCAACATTGCTACTAAGGCCGTTACCTACTTTTAATGATGCAGCTATTCCGGTTAAATAATCGATCACAATCGCAAGTAGAAAAAATGAAATCAGTTCAGACCATTCTCCTACCAGGTAAGTGGCTGCTGATCCTAAGAGAGCTATGGTCCACTTGAGCATCAATTCTGATCTATCCATGTCTCAGCTCCTCCGATCTTTTGATATAAAAAAATTGCCCCCGAGGGTTCGGGGGCAAAAAAAATACGCCTGAGTGGCGATATAATGATTGTATAGATTTGTCCTATTATTCGAAGTCCAACTGCTCTTCTGTTTTGAAATTCTCCATTCGCGGGTTAATAAATACCCTATATTTGCTTTCTACTTCGTTAATATTAACTGCAATTTCAATAGGTAAAACTGAATCTAAATCTTGAATATTCACTGTCATTATCCCATTATCATCAATGGTCACCCCCTGTGTCACTGGCGTAATACTCCAAAGAGGTTGCAACCCTTGCATAAAACCTCCATACTGATTTACAAATATAGCCGTGTATTGAGCGCTACTTGTAGTATTCGTAGCGTAAATAAGTGCAGAACCTAATATTTGTATCTTATTAACAATTGGAAAATACCCATAAGCAGTGTCTGCATTACTCAAATCAACTGAATGATTTTCCATCTTACTTGCATTGTATTGAACGTCAGCTCGTACCCTTCCCCAAGCAGTAGATACTATGACACTTTCATCTTTGTCTACTGCGTCTTCTTCCGAGATCATAACCTCTGTTTCAAAGCGGGCACTTCCAATCTCGGTTAAAAAATTAATAAAGTAGTCACCTTCTTCTTGTTTAAACCGTACCATCGAAACAGTCATTTTATCGCCCCGTAACTCATATTTGTGCTTTCCAAACGCCATTAATATTTACCCATTGCCCTGTTACTGCTTTCCAAACACCATTAATATTCACCCATTGTCCTTCCACTACTTTCCAGACATCATTAATATTGACATGTCCTTTAGCGGTTAAGTAGTTTGTATCTTTCTCAATAGCGATACCACTGGAACCGTATGTCCCACTTTTATTTATAACCATTTGCACACTTGCCACACCATTTGGTAATAAGAAATTAATATACCGGAAGACGCTATTCTCATTCCCTGGATACGTGAATGTTGTTATCGCTACGGTCACGCCATCGGCAACAATGCTGCATGTAATTGACGTACCCTTCGCAACCCCCGCCATAGCAAACATTCGATAACTGCCCACTTGTACATTCGATGTTGTTCTAGAAGTACTTCCACCGCCCGCATTATCCCAATACGGGTAGTAATTCACCCAATTTTCTTGCAATGTATTTCACTCCTTTACGGTGAGTATTTGATCCAAATATCTCCAGCTTGTCCGCCACTTGGGTCTGTTGTTGACATGATTGTATTGCGAACGAAACGTGAGCTATATGAAGTATGTGCCGCTGTCACCAAAATAGCCTCAAACGGGGCAAAACTATTTCCATCACTTGTTAGTAATCGTAACCCATTTCTTGATGAATCATGTACCAATGACACCGCCGTCAATCCTGCCCGGTGAAACCCTAACGTCACATAAGAACCGTCGGTAGTTTGCAATTCCAGTTGACCTGAATGATATTGATGGCCGTTTGCATTTTTATGGAATACAATATGTGCCCCGTTCTCGGTATAACCATTAGTTAAAAAGGTCGTTGAGTCACGCCCGTCTAGCAAGTCCGCATCTAACCCACTGCCACTCCCGTCTACAGTTTTTATCTTTGTTAAAATGTCTGATGCTGTATAGGATACAGCGTCCAATTTCAACCCGAATTGTAGTGCATTATCCGCCGAATGCTTAGTAATAGAGTCATTTACCCACTTGATTGCTTTCGGCGTAGCCGCCTCCGTCTCAGAGGCGCTATTCACTGCACTAGATAACTTTGTTATCCCTTTAGCCGTTACTGAAGCATCATGAATGACCTCAATCCCCGCAATAGCTTCCTCAATTTGTTCATCCACATATGTTTTCTCTGCTGCCTTAATCTGTAACTCCTGAAGAGATTCAGCAGTCAGGTTCATGAACCAATTCAACCATGCAGCAGGCGGACGGTCTTCTACTTCCCAACCTATTTTCCTTTTGGACTCGGGGGGCTCAATCCCTGTTGCTCCCCATTTTGGTGCTTGTTTATTAAATGCCACGATAACCCCTCCTATATCGGTAATCCGTAATCATTGCCTGGTACATATACTTCTCCGAGCGTGCCCCCTACGGTCATATCTGGGTCAGATAATCCATAGACATCCTGTTGTAATCCCTCATAAATGGATGACAACAGAAATGTACCTGCCAATTCAATCTGAGCAACACTTATGCCAGCAGCTACTGTCTTCTGAATGATCTTCGCAAATTGCGATGGTGACATTCCTACTTCATTCAGTCTTTTCATGGGCATTCTTATTAATGATAGAGAGGCTGGTTCAGGATCGTTCAGATCGCTAAACTTTTCTTGAATTCGGATATCTTTATAATCACAATCTAATGCCAGGGCAAGCACTCGTATAATCGTGTTAATGTCCGTTTTCGATAGATTTCTAGCGATCTTAGACTTTAACAGTACTCTATACACCTCATCTGTCGCGGCACCACGTGGCTGGATGACATTCTGCCCGATACGATCCAATGTTGACCCTTGAGCTTTATCAATATCCCGCCACTCACGAACCTTCTCAAGAGAAGTGTTTAACTCGTCCATCTGAGCGTAAAGAATACCGATTAATTTCCCGATATTACTGTTCGGATTCTTGTTGAACACGTCCGCGAACCTCGACATCATGTCCTTCACACTAAACATGTCGATTCACCACAATGCCCTTAGAAGTAATCTGCGCGACTTGATAACGTTCTAAAGTAACGTTACTTTCTTCCAGAACATCGTTCTTACCCACTTTTAACGTAAAATCCTCTATCCCTTCAATTTGATCCACTGCGCTGACCAACTTGTTGTATACAGCAGGCGCACCCATCGATAATCCATTGTAGTAACTGCCACCATCTTCTCCACCAATGTAACGAACAATAGCTGAACGAATCCGCTCATCACCATCTGCTGGGTACTGTTCATTGGTCGTAAGAGTGACAACAACCTGCAAGATTACTTCTTGCGCTCGACTGAATTTCACCTCATGACCGTAACCACCAATATCTAAGACAGTCTTTACAATATTTCCGTAAGACTCAATGCCACCCGCTCCCGTTGAAAATATAACTTGTGCTATCTCGTCATCATTTCCACCTAACACATAACATTGATAGGTATGAGGAGGACGCCCGGCTGTGTCCGATTCATTTGTGAAGTTCTGAATAACCGTTGCTGCTCTAACCGCACTAATTCTGAGTAAAGCTCCAATTAGGGCGTCAATCGAGGCAGCACCTCCACCCGCAACAGACTGAGTAAATAAATCTCGAAATTCCGAGTCTGTCATTTTCTCGCGTCCACCCGTAGTTGGAACTACATTGGTCACACCCGTAACATCTGGAGTTGGATTTACAATGACGTTAATCGAAGTAGCAGAGACATTACCTCCCTGACCTGGTTCTACAGCTTCAATACGAACTGTTGCTGTGCCGTTGCTACCAAAAGTTATATCTTGCGTTGTATCGAAATACACTTTCGCCTCTGTTGCGATACGAAAACCTTGTGCCAACTTGTGACCCGCTGCTCCCGTCAATTGAACAGTACCTCTAGCATATTGATCTAAGACCCGAGTGATCCCCACATGAGGTCCCAGTCGATCCAAGCTACTACCTTCTGCACTGTTAATATAACTACTGTTGTATACATCCTCTGCTGTCACCCATAACTTAGAGAGAAACCATGCAAAAATACGTAGAATAATACCTAACGGTGACCTTTCGGAAGTGTTCACTTTATCCCCAAATGTCTCTTTAGCTTTATCCTTCATTTCTGCAAAAAGGTCCTCAAACCGTCTGCGCTTAAATCCAGTTCTATCCAGCACCAATACTCACCTCTTTCGCTTGTATCCGTTCTCCCTCTGTACTGGTAGCATCAAATGTTACCAGTAGCGTCCGGGAATTCTTCTCGATCGTGAAGTTGATTAAATCCACAGACTGAATTCGTTCTTCCTGCATCAGTCCCTGTGTCAACTCTTCACGCATCTCTTCCTCGTTCATCTGTTTCCCCAGAAACTTAGAGAATGTAATACCCATATCAGGGTTCAGAAACCACTCACCTTTATTCGTTCCAATTCCGATGTGACAACATTGAGCGATTTCTTCTATATCTTCCACCATCACTAAATTACCCGAGGTACTCATTAGAATATCTCCGGTCTCACTCAACTTTAAAGACTGCATGCAAACACCCCCACAATAACAGCGTCATTCACGTCATGTCTTCTTTCTGTGTCTACGGAAGCCAACTGCCCATTCAGAGCATTCTTGATCTCCCGATCAGCACACACAACATATACCGTATCCCCAGACTTAAGAGATGGTCTATAGACCTGTTCTATCTCATTAACTTTGAATCGATGTCCAAGCGCTGGTACGTCCTGAATCATAGCAGGTTCACTATCTGCCGTTCGGACCAACGGCTGCACATCAGCCTTACATGTGACTTCATCAAATGAAATGACGCGACATGGGAAGCCCACATGAACTGCACTCAATTGGTGAACCATCATCTGAGCAATCACTTGGGACAATGTTGAAGCAGGATCATTTTTCACATGATAGCCTCCAATTCCGTGGTGAAATCCCCAGTGCGACTCATATGATGCTTACCACTCCGAACATATAAGCGGCCCTCAAATTGTGGAGTAACCAGATCAACAACAGATGCGGTTGTAATACGGTGCTGTAATTGTGATTTGAGATTATACCCTTTGAATCCACCCTCTTCAAATCGTTCTGGCTTCCCAATTAGACCTGTCCCTTTGGATAATCGAAACACTTTATCGCCTGCACGACGTAAACTTCGCACGTAGAGTTTTCCTTTGTTAATAAAAGCCGATGTGCCACAATCTTTCGCTACCTTAGCAAGGATCTCAATGACAATCCCCTTGGCTGTGTAACCCTCTTTATACTGATAGTCCACATTCAGCTCCATTTGAGCTATAGGTAGATTTATAATTGCTGCCATTTGCTTGATGATATAGCTAGCCGATGTATTCTTAGCAAATGCGGTTTCGTTCACTTCTTTCTTAGCGTAATTCTTATCCTCACTGTCTAACACAAAGATGGATGTTACCTTATCAACACCCTCCCATTGTGTCTGCACCTTTGAGATATAGCCCTGAAGCATAAGGCCCACATCTCCACGATAGCCACCATTCATTTGCAAGAGGGCATCACACTTTATGTTGTTCAATGTCTTATCCGATAAGTTCCAAATCTTAATTTCACTCTCATTGGGCAAAATATCATTATCAAAAGGAATGCTAGCTTCCATAGCAAAATCATCCATACTGAATTTACGATTGGCGACAATCATTTCTGCCACTCGCCCAAAGTTAACCATCCTCTTCCTCCTCATTTTCAATGACATATAAAAAAACACTCTCAGAGAGTGTTTCCCATGTCACATCTATACTGTTCTCAGATTCATCGTATGGGATGATCGAGACTTTAGGGAAACGATGATCCATGACGTCATAAAAGAGGGGCATCGCATAGATCAGCTTCTCTCCTACAATTAATATTTCCCCATCTTGTTCTAAATCGACTGTAAAGAAATCATAATCCTCGTTGTAATTCACTTCAAAGGAAAACACCTCGTCTGCAAGTGAAACATCAAACCGATATGGAATAAGATTCTTTTCAATATCAATATAATTCATACATCCTCACCCTCCCCTACATCGGCATTTCCCACGGAGTTCCCCTCTTATGTGTGGATTTCGGTACCTTTGGCTTTATCGTCTTCTTGGAAGGCGTCTTCACCATATTCGTGTTGCTACTCCCCTTATTCGTACTATTCTTTTTGCTAAGAGGTTGCTTAACTCCAGCATTCGCAGCCTTGGCGACTTGTGCTTTAATGGGTATCGGAAGCAGATCCCTAACATAAGATGAACCGGCAATTCGAACCTCTTTCATGCTCAACGTAAACGAGAAACCATCCATAATCGTATGATCATGCTTAGGCGAGAATCCTGAGACTAATCCTTTAAAAGTTGTTCGACCCGAAAAGTGAACTACCTCACCTTGATCCTGAGCCTTCACAATCATCGCCCTTATACTGACCGCATTGTCACCAACAATAATGCCGCTAATCGAGAGTGTCCTGGCTTTACGCTGAACATGGTCGCTAAGATCGATATCCCTATCTACTGGCTGATCCGTAATATCCACTTCATAGCTTGGACTCTCATCCTCAACTAAAATGTAATGACCGTTGAGTAAAGCCATTATCCCATCGCCCCCAATCCGTTACGACGTAGTACGCTTTCCAATATTTTTTGAACTTCTTGGGCAACAACAACGCCCATATTCTGTGCATTTGGAAGCGCGCCTGATCCACCTTCTACGGTGACAGGGACAGTAACATTAATGGAGACTCCACCATTACTTGGTGCTACTCTAGCTGGATAGCTTCTTGCTGGATCTGCGGATGAATAGGCTTTGTTCTCCGCAGCAGTCATGACTCTTTCACCCTTATGGAGTTCAGCGATATAACCATCAAAAGGGACGTTAGCTAAACCAAGAGCATGTCTCCCATCAACAGTAGGACCACCAACTCCTCCTGTAACAGCACCTGTAGAAGCCGACCCATTAGGAATAGTAGGAATTGTAGGGATGTTGACATTTAGAGGTCCTCCCAACCAGTCTGGAAGATCGATACTCAGCGCACTGTTGATTTTCTCAATCATGCTGTTGATTTTTCCAATAATCCAATTGATTCCTGTTACAAAACCTCCCTTTATCCCTTCCCACATCCCAGTAATTCCTTCAGAAATACTAGTCCATAAATCTGATGATATGGTTGATATTTGGTTCCACATACCAGAAATAGTGTTAAAAATATTTGTTACAAACGTCGACACACTGGTGACAATAGTCGTCCAAATTGTTGTTATTGTTGTCCAAATCGCGGTAAACACTAACGTGGTAGACAACCAGATCTGATTCCAATAGGTAGATACCAGTGTTACGATCCAACTAATTGAACCTGTGATCACTCCCCATATTGCCAATCCCCATGTTACAAAAAAGTTAACTATCGAATTGAATATTGACATGGTGAACGCTACAAATGTCGTCCAAATTGCAGACAACCAAGGTCCAATTGTTCCCCAATTTTTAAAAATCAGGATAACACCAGCCATTGCAGCACCTATGAGTAATGCTAATCCTATAATAGGAAGGAGTGGAGCTATCATTGCCCACCCAGCTACCGCTGAAGCCCACATAGCTGGAGCCATGGCCACCATAAGCACTAGTGCGACAGCGCCAAGAGCGGGTACCAGAACATCAAGATGATCAATAAAGAATCCCACAACTTCAGAAGCAAATTCTAACAGGGGTACAAGTAGCAATCCCAGAGGGATAAGAAACCCTGTCTCAATCTGCCTCCCTATCGTTTCGAGTGCTTCTCCAGGTGAATCAAAATTCGTATTATTCATCTTCTCCATCGTGTCCTTCGTCATATCAAACTGACTTCGAGCTGTCCCCATCGCAGCAATAATAGGTGCATCTAGGCTTTTGAATTGATCCCCCATCAGAGCCACACCTATTGAATTCCGTTTCACAGGATCTTCAACCTTAGAAAGCATCTGCATAATTCCTGAGAATGATTCCTTAGCCTTAGGCCCACCAGCAGTAAAAGTACTGATCATTTGATCTGCATTCAGACCGAGAGATTCGAATGCCTTTCTCGTTGCATCAGATCCATTCGTAGAAAGAGTACTGAATTGTCCAATAGCGGCACCCACCGTATCTAGACTAAGTGCACCATTATTCGACCCAGCGGCTAAAGTATCGAACATTTCAGTAGCAGTGAATCCCAATTCCTGAAATGGCTTAGAGTATTGATTAGCCGTCTCCACAAGCTTACCTGACCGATCTAACCCACTTTGTGCTCCTTGTGCTAATAGTCCCATAGATTGTTCTGAAGTAACGCCGAATGTTTGCATCATCGTATCTGCTGTTTTAACAGATTCTGTGACACTATAACCAAAAGCGTCCTTTAATAACAAAGCATTCTTTGTTGTATTCTGTAAGTCACTCCCGGTCTGCTTCGTGATCTGCATCGTTGTTGATATAGCGCTCCCTAAATCTTCCCACGACTTCCCGAAATTATCTTTATACAAATTATTAGCAACAACCTCGGTGGCCTTCATCTGTTCGTTTGTAGCTCCAGTTGCTTGTTGAATCGTTGTCATCGCATTTGTATATTCATCCGCTGCGGCTATTGCTTTCTTTCCTATGGATATAGCATTACCAACAACGTTTAGTTTTTTGACTAGATCCGTTAACTTCATCGTCTCTTTTTCAGCAGCTTCGATTCCAATATTAATAACTTTGATGTCTATCACATACGTACGATTACCGATGATTCCCTCACTCAAATAAACCACCTCACATGAAAGAAAGAGCACCCAAATTGGGTACTCATTTCTTATTCATTTCCTTTTTTTGATGCTCCATATAAATATCCAAGGCTGCATTGGCTTCTGCAAGATCGTCATTGTCCATCTTATCCAGATCACTATACGAAATCTTCATATCAGATAGCATAAGCCGCCACATGAACCAATTCTCTTTAGCTTTCCTGCGAGCTTCCGCCTTGCTGATGGTCATCCGAGTCACCATCCTCGTCTTGCCCCGAGATGAATGCGTATGCTGCATTGATGACTTCGGTGTATTCCTTATAGTTCGAGAAGTCATCAATTTTCAATTTGGGATTCACGACAACATGCTTTAGCACTTCTTCGGCTAGACGTTCCTCAAGAACAACACCATGCTTGTTCATCGCTGCATCCTTTATTTTGGATACGGTACGCACCCCCGGATGCTGGAACATATATTCCTTCTCCAAAGCTTTGGATGTATAATTTTTCTGTTTAAACATGAATGATCGTCTCCTTTAATTTACTCAACCACATGGTCAAGACATTGAATTTCATACTGGCGGTCTTCTGCTTCATTACCATACGTACGTGTTGCTGGTTTTTTAACAAAGGCTTGCGTAACTGTAATCGTTTCCTTAGGTTCGCCATTAAAAATAATCGAGATTGGCACGAGTGTGCCTGTTCTAGCTAGCTTGTCTAGATATGCCACCTGTGGACTTGTCGGAAATAACGTCAATGTGAGTGTTCCCAATGGGTTATTCACTTTCGTCATGACAACATCACCCTGAGATCCTACCTTAGCCGTCTGTGCATCTTCATCTTTCTCAAATTCCACCATATCTTCTGAGAATCCAGTAATATATATCCCACCAATGGTCACCGTCAGGTCCATCGGATCATAAGTTGTTGCCATAGTTATCTCTCCTTACAGCTTAATTACGCCGCTTATTTTAGTTTTGTGAATAGCTCCTGCCAATTCGAATGAGAATGAACCGTCATTGTATTCCCGCTTCTCGCGATCCGCTGGATCGACTTGAGAGCGTGGTTTAAAGGTTGTGCTATAGAGTGGTAAACCGTCCTCATCTCTAGCAATCATGCCATTCATATCCGCACGCTTCAGAACCGTCTTCACTTCTCCCTCAATCTGAGAAATCCCCGTATTGTCATAGCGAACCTTATCTTGTCGATTAAAAAGCTTCTGTACGGCAAGTTCGATGCTCTGTGTGATATAGTCTTGGGAATGAATAATATCGATATATTCACCACTAACGGTCTTCCCTTCACTTGTAACGTCATCGCCTGCTTTGGTGACATACGTATTCGCACCAAGATCGTGAATACTCAGCAATTCCGTTGTATCCATATCTACAGGTACAATTCCTCGCAACGTCAGGTTCTTCCACGTCAGACTCCCTGGAGCTGTTGATGCTGCTCTACCTACCCATGCTGCCTCGGGATAATGTGATACATCTTCATGATAGAACACGGCAGTACGAGTGAATTTCTTAGCCTTCAATGTAGCAAGGTTCGCTTTATCACTACAATGAGCAATAAACATCCTTGTACCATTCTGCTCTACTGCCTCGGCAATAGCTGTAATATCAGCAATTGTTGTAGATGTTGATAGAAGGAAATACCAATCCTTCGTAAAAATCTTACCTACCAAATCCTCTGCTGTTTCTCCAACCGTCTTATGCAGCATAATGGCAATTTCAGCTGGTGAGTTATCTCCTTGATTCAAGAGCGCGTAAGCTGCCTTATATACTTCGGTATTCTCTGCAAAATCTTTCTTAACCGCTACTAAATCTGCATACGTTGTATACTCCAACCCACTTGCGCTTGCACCAATAATCATAGGTTTACCAAAACCAAGTTTAGGTGTCGGACGTTGAATATCAATCGTTACAATTACATCACTTCTTACTGACACATTCCTCAACTCCTCTGAATTTTTGTTTGTTCAATCCATTCTAAATCTGATTCCAAGATATCTAGAGTTCGGAACTCTACGTCAAATCCTTGTCGACGCTCCCATACCGTACCGTTCTGAAGATCTCGATTTGTTACTGGTCCTACTTTTGCTACAACCACATTAACCCTTTCTTTCAGTTCTACATGTCCCCTTGACTTAAACCAATCACGGGCTGTCCATGCATTCTGTAATCGCACTACCTTATCGTCATCGAAAGATAAGAAAGACATGGTGAAATGTACCGTCTCCGTCTTAACAAGCTTATCTCCCAATTGCATGACGACTGGAAATCCACGACTACTATGGAATACATCTGAGAAATCGCAGGTGAGCAATGCAACTTTTGGATTGTCACCCGTTCCATTCGTTACAACAACTTCCTGTCCGACATGAACAGATAACCCCGCGATAATAACGGTACGAATATCCTCCAATGCAAGCATAGGAACCTCCTTTCTTCGTGAGTAAATCATAGAGTGGTCTTACCTCTGCTCCCCCGCACCGCACCCTTGACGATTCACGTCTAAGGTCAATGAACTGACCCACAGCACAGCCGAGTTCTGCAACGATAAGGGGTAGCAGATACACCCGAGAGTGTTCCTCTCTATGAATCTACTATATCGCTGAACCCCCGCCAGAATGCTGTCACGTTGCCGCCACTTTACCGTCATTGTTTTAGATAACTCCCCATAGTTTCAAACTTTCTGTGATCATACTTACACCCTTCTCAATCCTACGATCTACGGTCCTCTCACTCATGATGCTTCGAAATTGTATAGATGTAAGAACATAACTCCGTGACTTGAAATACCTGTGTTCAATAATGCGTTTCACTTCGTCATCTAATATAAGAGAGTGTGCTAGAAGTACATGCTCGACCAAGTGCTTATATGATTTATTCACCTGATGCTCTTGTATCGTTAGATCCTGTTTATGTGATAATCCCGTAACCATCTGGCACATCTTGGGGTAATCTCTCAAAAGAGCTTTCGTAGCTTGTTTATCCTGTTTAGTTACTGCGGATAATACGACGTTCATCATGTACCCTCCCTCATTTCGTATGGTATAACTAATCTGATACAATGATCTGGTGACTCCTTCACAATAAATCCCAATAGTTACCTCTTGTAAATAATGTAAGGTAATCACGACATTTTGTAAAAGTTCATATTCAGTTAAATTTGACCAATATAGATTAACTAATGGCTGTTTGACGTTAATTCACGTCTTATTACTTATTAATACTTGTATATACGACATTATTGAGTATTGTATGACCGTCTTTATGAGGTTATAATAATAGACACATGTCGGTAATACCGACAATAGACGAGGGAGTGGACAAGGTGACTATCGGGGATCAAATAAAGGAACAACGCAAATCAAAAAAACTTACACAAGCTGAATTAGCAGAACAAGCGAACTTGTCCCGCTCATATCTAGCAGATATTGAACGGAATCGGTACAACCCAAGTGTAGATACTTTAAAATCAATAGCAAACGCACTTCATATCAATCTCTCACTATTAATTGAGGAACAAACAGATGACAAAAACACGGTGCCGGAATGGGCAACGTCTAAGGACAAAAGAGACTTCAAGAAAATTCTTGAGGATGATGGAGAATTGATGTTTGATGGAATACCACTAAATGAGGAAGACAAACGCAAAATTAAAGATGTGCTCACGGGATTGTTCTGGGAGGCCAAACATATGAACAAAGAAGCACGTAGAATAGGTAAAGAACAAAGACAAAATAATATAGACTAACGATAGGGTGAATGCTATGGATGATATTGTTAAGAAACTTATTCGTAAACACAAAACGAATGACCCATTCGCTATTGCTCACAATATTAACATTTCCATTCGTTATGCTGATCTAGGCAATCATACGCGAGGGATTTATCATAGAACCCTTCGTCGCAGATTCATCATATTACATAATCAGCTTTCACCCGAATGGCAACGTTTTATTTGTGCACATGAATTAGGTCATGATCGCCTTCATAAAGGAATTAATCGATTCTTCATCGATGAACATTCTTTCTTTCATGCGGGGAAATATGAACGGCAGGCCAATCGATTTGCGGTTCATCTGTTAACTGCATCCGATTGCCTAGTGCCGAACGAATCCTTACAGCAGTTTTTACAACGAAACCACATTCCTGAAGAAGTGTATCCTTTTTACTATTAGTGTTTTTCGCATGTCCCAAAACAGAACACCAGTTCCCAATTGAAAGTATCAAATGAAAAAAAATACAAATAAAAAAAGCCCTTGATCGCCAAGGGCTTGGAAGTTTAATTATTGGAGCGGGTGATGGGAATCGAACCCACGCTATCAGCTTGGAAGGCTGAAGTTCTACCATTGAACTACACCCGCATAAAAGAAGAATCGGGACGACACGATTTGAACATGCGACCCCCTGGACCCAAACCAGGTGCTCTACCAAGCTGAGCTACGTCCCGACATGTCTAATGACTCAATAAATATTTAAGAGTACGAGAAATAATATACCACATATACACATCAACAGCAACTATAATTTAAACGTTCCAATGTTTAAGAATATAGTCTACCCTCTTTCGTTGTATCGCCATATACAGATCATCTAACTTCTCACTCGTTATATTTATGCTGTTTGCTTTCATAATATTCATCGATTTGCTTGCTCGTTCATACAAATATTGCCCAACAATGTCTCCATCATAATCACTACATATGAAAAGGCATATCAAATGACTTTCTCATTTGATATGCCTTTTCATATGTAACACAGACTAGTAAATCAATCAAAAAGCTCCTATTTCTGATCAAATGTCACTTCAGGAGTCATTAATTTATCATAGAAATCTACAGATTTATCCTTAGCATTTGATGCTCTTAAAGCCATTGCGGATCGTGGATGCTCATCAAGCGTTCCCGTAATCATGTAAGGAATGATATATCCCCACTCTTCCTTCTCACGCAAAGGAATCATCAACTGTTCAATCACATCTAGTACAGGACGGAGCTTGTACTGCGTATTTTTCAACTGTGATACAAGTAGCTCTGTAGGACAATTCCCAGCAGCACGACCCATTCCGTATACAGAAGCATCTAGCAGTTCAACACCTTTTTCTGATGCAATCAACGTGTTAGAGAAAGCTAGCTGAAGGTTGTTATGTGCGTGAATACCAAGACGTTTATTAGGTATGTGAGTCTGGAACTTCTCTACCAAGAATGTAATATCCTTATGATCCAAGCTTCCGTAAGAATCTACAATGTAGACGATGTCAACAACACTTTCTTTAATCATCTCGAATGCTTCAAGGAGTTCATTCTCCATCACATTAGATAAAGCCATGATGTTCAGTGTAGTCTCATAACCACGATCATGGAATGTTTGGACAAGTTGAAGTGCTTTGTCCACATCTTTGATATAACAAGCTACACGGATAAGATCAAGCATGCTCTCCGAACGATTAGGAATGTCATTCTCATCCACACGTCCAATATCAACTAGAGCTGAAAGCTTCGTAAATCCCTTTTGAGGAATGACTTTTCTAAGGAATTCATCATCCAAAAATCTCCAAGGGCCTGCTGCCTCTGCTCCCTTAAGTAATTTAGGAGAATTCTTATATCCAATTTCCATATAGTCAACACCAGCTTCGTTTAAACCAGCGTATAATTTCTGGACAAATTCAATACTGAAATCCCAATTATTTACTAGACCTCCATCACGAATGGTACAGTCTACAATTTTACTTTGATTCAATTTCATTGAAAAATCTCCTTTCACCTTTACAATATTACTTCATCATACTTGAATGAAGAACACGATGTAAAGGGTAATAAAAATGCGGATCAGACATTTCCACCCTAACTTGCAATAATCCATTTCTATCAGGTTTCACTATGTGGACAGGAACAATTCGTGGTCTCTTGTAATGAACACCCGGAGCAGGCCGTTTCTCCTTTGTGTAGGCTTCGAACATTCTTCACAACGATAACGATAACCAGAGCAACGATTAATCCCCCCAGAATCCAATTAATCAATAGTATCGCCTCCTTCTCAATAGATTTTTACGTTTGACGATCAACCAAGACCAAGTAACTTTCCACCCTGATAGACGATAAAAGAAACAATCCAAGCCGTAGCCGTCTGGTATCCTACGGTAAACAACGTCCACTTCCATGAATTCATTTCTCTCTTTATGGCTGCAAACGCAGCAATACAAGGCATATACAGTAACGTGAATGTCATAAATGCGTAAGCCTTCAACGGAGTGAAATAAGTCTGAAGTGAGGCAATAAGTTCCACCGAGCCTTCTCCTACTTCACCAAGATTGTTTAGAATACCCATTGTTGCTACCACCGCTTCTTTTGCAACAAAACCCGTTAGAAGGGCAACTGATGATCTCCAATCTCCGAAACCTAAAGGAGCGAAGAATGGCGATATAAACGTCCCTACAGCTCCAAAAATACTACCACTGACTTCATCCACCATATGGAGTGAGAAATCAAACGTTTGACCAAACCAAATAATGACCGATGCAGCAAAGATAACCGTGCCAGCCTTCTTAATAAATCCTTTACCCCGATCCCACATATGAATCATAAGACCTTTAATCGTAGGAAGGCGGTACGGAGGAAGCTCCATAACAAAAGCTTCTGCTTCACCCTTAAAAAGAGTTTTTCTAAGTAGAATTCCTGACAGTATGGCAACAACCATCCCTAATATATAAAGAGAGAAGATGACTAAACTCTGAGCATTCGCAAAAAATGCAGCTGCAAATAGTGCGTACACTGGAAGACGTGCTCCACAGGACATGAATGGAGTCAATATAATCGTTAATCTTCTATCTTTCTCATTTTCCAATGTTCGTGTAGCCATAATAGCCGGAACACTACATCCAATCCCCATAATCATCGGTATAAAAGATTTACCGCTTAAGCCTATTTTTCTTAACAATCGATCCATCATGAAAGCTGCTCTAGACATATATCCGCTGTCTTCTAGAATCGCTAAAAAGAAGAATAGAATCATAATCTGAGGTACGAAAACAAGAATGCTCCCCAACCCTGCGATGATCCCACCGACAATCAGAGATTCCAACCATTCTGCTGCTCCTGCACCCTGAAGTAATGTAGTCACTGCCTCTGCTAGCGTCACATTAATAAGATGATCAATATAATCGATGGTGAACGTTCCAATAAATCCAAAAGTGATCGTGAATACTACATACATAATGAGTAGAAACAAAGGGATAGCAAGAATACGATGCGTTAAAATTTTGTCGATTTTATCAGATACCGTCAGTCCACCCACACTTATTTTCTTTTTGACCGACTTACTAATGACTTTGGAAATAAACTGATAACGCTGATCCGCTACAATCGTCTCCATCTCATTGTCATATGCTTGTTCCAACTGGCCTCGTGTTGCAAGGATTGCCTCCATAAATTCACTATCCGGCTGAATTTTAGTTATAACTATTTCATCGCCTTCAAGTAACTTTAACGTTGCAAACCGTGGTGGATACATCTGTTTGAGCTTAGGAGTAATGAACACACCTAACTCTTTCATACTCTTCTCAATCTGTCCGTCGAATACAGTTATAGATTCAGTCATAAGTCCTGTTGCTGCGCTTTGGGCTACTTGAAGGGACTTCTCGATCAATTCCTTAATCCCTTGAGCCTTACTAGCCGATGTTGGAAGAACGGGTACGCCAAGCTGTTTCTCTAATCGAGGAATATCAATTTGATCGCCCCTGGATTCAACAGCGTCCATCATATTAAGCGCAACAACAACCGGTATTCCAAGCTCTATCAGCTGCGTGGTTAAATACAAATTTCGCTCAATATTGGTTGCATCCACGATATTGATAACCACATCTGGTTTTTCTTCCAATATATAATTTCTAGAAATGATTTCTTCTAATGAATAAGGTGATAATGAATATATTCCTGGAAGATCTATGACCTTAATGTCTTCTTTAAATCTTCTAGCTTTACCCTCTTTCTTCTCTACCGTTACGCCTGGCCAGTTACCCACATGCTGTGTACTTCCAGTAACCTCATTAAACATTGTTGTTTTCCCACAGTTCGGATTTCCTACAAGCGCAAATCTAAACGACATACATCTTTCCCCCCACTTACACTATTGAGAATAATTCTCATTCGATGTCATATTTTAAAAGCTACCAATAAGCAGCTTTTAGCTCTCTAGCTTTTGAATGATAATATTGTCTGCATCTGCTTTCCGAAATGTTAATTCATAACCTCGAATATTCACCTCAATGGGGTCCCCCATCGGTGCTACCTTTCGAACTAGCATCTCCGCACCACGTGTAACACCCATGTCCATTAACCGTCTTTTCACCGGTCCTTCTCCGTTCACACGCACAATAACCACTTTGTCTCCCGGTCTACATTCCTTTAAGGTTGTCTCCATGTCTACTCCCCCTTCAAGCTACATCTGAACTAACAATTGCTGTGCAATTCCTTTGCTAAGAGCCAGTCTAGAATCCTTTACATTTACAATCAGATTTCCACCATTCTCAGAAATGACCGTAATTAAGGCACCAGGAACCATTCCTAATCCTTCTAGAAATTTTCTAGTAGATTCCTTTGCTCTGCAAACATTGATAACCGCCGATCTACCTAGAGGCAACATCGTTAATGGCATTCTTCCATTCCCCTTTCTAATTCATCTATATTGTATTCCAATCACTGTATATAATCACTTCACTTCATTCAGTGAGATTGATAACCAATATCAACATTAACATGTTCTAAATGTACTGATTTCTAATGGGGGGTGTCTGTGACTAAAGTCACATTTTCTTTTATTTAACCAAATTAAAACCAAAAATCGAACAAAAAAAGGCATCTCTGTTAACAACAAGAGATACCGTATAAAGCACTATTCAAATATGTGGAAGCGTTATCGTAAAATGTGTTCCTTCACCTAACTCGCTTTCCACGTAAATATATCCTCCATGATTTTTTATAATTCGATAACTCACGGATAGACCTAAACCTGTCCCACTTTCCTTCGTCGTAAAAAAAGGATCGAACAGGCGAGATAATGTGTTATGATCCATTCCTTTCCCATTATCAGAAATGTGGATCTTCACATTTTTGTGAACCTGCTCCGTATGAATTTGAATCATTCCCGTATGATCATGGCCCAAATCCTCAATAGCATCCATTGCATTCTTAATAATATTCAGTATAACTTGTTTTATTTGCTTAGCATCGACCGATATATATAAAGGAAGTTCCCTATCATGCAATGTAATTAGGCATCCATTCATCAACGCTTCACTTTCCGTTAGAAGCACGACGTCCTTCAGTAAAGATGACACATTAATGATGGACATTTGGGGCAAAGAAGGCTTCGAGGAATTTAAAAATTCGCTAATAATATCATTAGCTCTATCAATCTCCATCAAAATAATTCTTGCATATTCATCTTTACCCATCTGAAGTAAGTGAGGGCGTAACAGTTGAATAAACCCCCTAATCGCTGTTAATGGGTTTCGAATTTCATGTGCGATAGATGCCGAAATTTTACCTAACATAGCTAGCTTATCATTCTGATATGCCGTCTGCTCTATTTGTTTATAATCCGATACGTCCTTAGCACTCAATAAGAAATCGCCATCCATTTGATCTCCATAGGTCACAGTAAGGAGCCAATGGCCTCCCCGATCATCACAAAATTCATGATGTTTTTTCCGTTGAAAAATGGTCTCTCGATATATCCGCAACAATTTCCTCTTGTTCAAGCGACTTAATTTCGGATGGTGTAAGATCTCTGTTAGTGTGCACCCGATAAGGGAAACACGGGGTATTTCGAGTAGTTTGGCCATTTGTACATTAACAAACGTTAGCACTCCTTGACTGTCAAAGAGAATAATTCCACTATCAAGATGTTCAAGTATGTTCTCATATTTATCCTTAACAAGTTGTGTTGATTCAAAAGTCTGAAGGGATTTTAATAATGTTTCTTGGATTTCACTCAACTCGATTCCCCCCCTTTTATCAAGAATGATATATAACCATGCAACAACTGATCACTTTTTCCATATATTTCATATATCAATCATAGCCAGAGTCGAGGAACAACGTCAATCAGAGATACTGTCGAAAAAGATAAGATAAAGGTATACATCATAAACTATTCAATTTTCAACATAATAAAGAGCCTTCGCAAAGGCGAAGGCTCTTTATAGAACGTATATTTCAAGACGAAAACAGAGGTTATGCCTTTTTATGAAGACGTAGTCTTCGTTGGCTCATCACCGCAAGTCTAGTCTTAAGTTCTCTTTCCCACTTCACATCTTCCAGTTTCTTAGCTACTGCAAGCAAATCCAAAGCCATGTCAATTTGATTCTGCACAATATTTTTTGGATCCTCAGTTTCACGGTTTACTACATTCTCAAAAATAGCCTCTTCGTCTTCCGCTACATAATCTTGAAAATCCACCTCAAATGCGCCGTCTCCATGTGCATATTCTGCAAGGATCTCGTATTCATTCTCTACTTTATAATGAACCTCTACCCGATGACATACTGGACAAAAAAGTAGGGGAACATTATGGACTTGGGTGCGGTAATGTTTCAAAGTTCCTTTCGTACCAACCATGCTCGCTCCACAGCAAAAACTCATTATAGTTCACCCTCCTCAGAATTCATCTTTCATGTTTTAAGTTATTCTTTCAATAGGCTCACAATACCTCTTTTTTCTTGTCTATATTATATATATATTCAAAATCCTTTGTTAAGTTTCAATCGTTTTACTTCTTTCTATAAAAACACCCCATTAACCGCCATTTCATAGCAGGTAAGGGGGTATTAGTCTCTATAAGCATATCAATAATTAGAATGAAGATATGTTAATTACAGATTCTTGTCGCCTGGTTTCCAGTTCATTGCACATAGTCCACCAGATTGAAGAGCTTGAAGAACACGAATTGTTTCTTCTACACTACGACCAACATCATTATGATTTACAACTTGATATTTCAATTCGCCTTCTGGATCAATAATAAACAATCCACGAAGTGCAATACCTTCTTCTTCAATAAGAATACCGTAGTCATTAGCTACTTTCTTAGTGATATCGGATGCCAATGGGAAGTTAATGTTACCCAAACCATTGGAGTCTTTAGGTGTAGTCAACCAAGCTTTGTGACTATGGATAGAGTCAGTACTTGCGCCCAACACTTCCGCGTCTAATACTTTGAATTGACCATAAGCATCACTTAATGCTGTAATTTCAGTCGGACATACGAATGTGAAATCCAATGGATAGAAGAACAACACAAGCCATTTGCCACGATAATCGGATAAACTCACTTTTCCGAAATCTTTACCATCTCCAGTAACAATCTCCATTGTAAAATCAGGAGCTGCCTTACCTACTAAACGTTCTGCCATGATTCAAATTCCTCCTTAAAATATGTAAGAGAAAATATGCTATTCTCTTGGTTAAAGTATCAAAATACTACACTATAAATGTTATCATTCAGAGAAATTAATGTCAAGATTATATCGATTATTTTATTATAATTATTACAATTAAGTTAACAATTTATTTTTTCATTGCAGCAAGGATTAAATCTCCCATTTGACTCGTTCCAATAGCTTTACTCTTATCTACAGCGATATCGCTAGTACGATGACCCGCATTCAACACTTCAGCAACAGCTGTTTCTATAGAATTAGCAGCATCTTCATATCCGAATGTTAAGCGGAACATCAATGCAAGTGAGAGAATCGTTGCAATTGGATTTGCCAGTTGTTGTCCAGCAATGTCCGGTGCAGAACCGTGGACCGGTTCATACAATCCGTAGCTTCCTTCTCCCATTGACGCGGAGGATAACATCCCGATAGATCCTGTTAACATAGCCGCTTCATCACTCAAAATATCACCGAACATATTTTCTGTAACAATAACGTCGAAGCTAGAAGGACGACGTAGAAGTTGCATAGCACAGTTATCAACAAGGATATGTTCAAGTTCAACATCTGGATATTCCGGAGCTAAACGGTTCGCAACTTCGCGCCATAGACGGGACGTTTCAAGCACATTCGCTTTATCAACGGAAGCTAGCTTCTTACGTCTTTTCTGTGCGATCTCGAATCCTTGACGGATAATACGCTCTACTTCGGTTACGTTATAGACACATGTATCAACCGCTTCTTCACCATGCTCACCTTGACGTCTGAATTTCTCTCCGAAGTAAATGCCTCCAGTTAGCTCACGAACAACCATTAAGTCTGTACCTTCAAGTACTTCCGGCTTCAGCGTAGATGCATCTTTCAAACAATCAAATACAACGGCAGGGCGTAGATTTGAGAAAAGTCCTAATTCTTTACGAATACCAAGTAATCCCGTTTCTGGACGAAGCTCCTTCGGATTGTTATCCCATTGAGGTCCTCCAACCGCACCAAGAAGGACTGCATCCGCATTTTTACAAATGTCTAATGTTTCTTGTGGAAGAGGTGTACCTTTCTGATCAATCGCGATTCCACCAAATAATGCATGCTCCGTTTCGAAGCTATATCCAAAAATTTCTTCCGTACGTTTCAACACTTTCAATGCTTCTGTAACAACTTCTGGTCCAATTCCGTCTCCAGAAATGACCGCTATTTTCTTAACTTTTGACATCATCATCGCTCCTCTTTTTATAAAAATACACTGTTTTATTTCACCTATATACTGTTGTATCATACTTTCTATTGATTTGACAAAGATATAGAATCTATGAGATTAATAGTTTTTACCTATAAAGAGCAATGCTCTGAGGTTTGCCTGCTTGTACTAGTTTCACAAGCTAATGCTGGGTGAGCTTAACATGTCCGTAAATTCAGAATACATAAAAAGCAGGTACCACACATGACGATCCATGGTAGACCTGCTTTTTGTATATACTGCATCTGTACAATCATTACAGTTTAACATTCTCACGATTACTGAAAGTAACACGCTTTTCTATCAGTCGATTTAATGCATCAACATAAGCACGTGCACTGGCTTCTAATATATCCGTACTCAGTCCGCGCCCCTGTGCAGAAACACCATTCTGAGTAAGTACTACATGTACTTCACCAAGTGCATCTTTCCCATGGGAAACTGATTTAATAGAATAATCGTCGAGTGTCACTTCCTCTAACGTTGCTTTGTCAATCGCATTATAAATCGCATCTACTGATCCATTACCTTCTGCTTCCTCGATTAACTCTTGATTTTCTTCTTTAACAATACGAACTTTAGCGGTTGGTACCGACGTATTTCCATAAGTAACATAAATTGTTTCGAGCTTAAATACTTCCACAGTATCTATCAGTTTTTCTTCCAGGAGAGCAAGCAAATCATCATCGGATACTTCTTTCTTCTTATCAGCAAGGTCTTTGAATTTAGCGAAAGCATCATTCACCTGCTGATCTTCCAACTCATAACCTAAATCAATTAGCTTTTCACGGAAGGCATGTCGTCCTGAGTGCTTACCTAGAACCAGCTTACTTTCCTTCAGACCAATCGATTCAGGTGTCATAATCTCATATGTCGTTTTCTCTTTCAACATGCCATCTTGATGGATACCCGACTCATGTGCGAAGGCATTAGCACCAACAATAGCCTTGTTTCCAGGAACAACCATCCCTGTTAACTTACTCACTAAGCGACTGGTACGAGCAATTTCTGACAATTGAAGGGAAGTCGTAGCATTGAAAAATGATTGCCGTGTTGCCAAAGCCATCGCTATTTCCTCAATCGCTGTATTTCCTGCTCGTTCACCAATCCCATTAATCGTACCTTCAATTTGGTCTGCACCATTCTGAATAGCCGCTAATGTATTGGCCGTTGCCATACCTAGATCGTTATGACAATGTGCACTCAACTGAATTTTCTCAACATCTGGTACATTCTCTTTAACGAATTTGAAAATGGCTCCATATTCCGATGGATTTAAATAACCAACGGTATCAGGAATGTTAACGACAGATGCACCTTCTTTGATGGCCATACCAACCATTTGAGCTATGAAATCATATTCTGTACGACCTGCATCTTCCAGGGAGAATTCAATCTTCGAGAAATACTTACGAGCATAACGAAGGGCAGATTGTGCTGTTTCTAATACTTGTTCCTTATCCATCCGTAGTTTGTGCTTACGATGAATAGGTGAAGTAGCTAGAAAAATGTGAATACATGGATCTTGAGCGCCTATTAAGGCTTCACGAACGGCATCAATATCTTGCTCACGAGAGCGTGAAAGCCCGATGACTGTCACATTTTTAACTGCTCTTGCGACAGCGTTTACGGCTGCAAGATCTCCTGGAGATGCTGCTGGAAATCCAGCTTCCATTCGATCGATACCCAATTTTTCTAATTGGTGGGCAATTTCAACCTTCTCGCGAGAATTCAAGTTCACACCTGGAGATTGTTCTCCATCTCTTAACGTGGTATCAAAAACGTAAATTTTCCGCATGATAGACACCTCCTTAACTTATATGAAAGCCTATTAAAATATCCAATGCGGCTCACGCATGTATGTGTACACGGCCGCATTGGAATACCCTCTAAACGCTATACTTTATCCCTCCAACGCCTTAAAGCGCAGACATGTAAGGGGATATAAGCAAATTTTCAAATCATTTGTACGATTCATATTAAAATATTATTATTTCTTGCTCCAATGCATCATTTCACGTAGTTGTGCTCCAACCACTTCAATAGGATGGTTAGCTTCATTACGGCGAGTAGCATTCATGAAAGCATTATTGGATTGATTCTCAAGGATAAAGTCACGAGCAAATTTACCTTGTTGAATATCTGTCAAAACAGCTTTCATTGCTTTTTTCGTTTCGTCAGTAATTACGCGTGGACCTGTAACATAATCACCATATTCAGCTGTGTTCGAGATAGAATCACGCATACTTGCCATTCCACCTTCATAAATCATGTCTACGATCAATTTCATTTCGTGTAGACATTCGAAGTAAGCCATTTCAGGAGCATAACCAGCTTCAGTCAATGTTTCAAATCCTGCTTTAATTAATGCAGTAACTCCGCCACATAGAACCGCTTGCTCACCGAACAAATCAGTTTCTGTTTCTTCACGGAAAGAAGTTTCAATTACTCCTGCACGTGTACAACCAATTCCTTTAGCATAAGCTAAGCCGATTTCTTTAGCCTTACCTGTTGCATCTTGCTCAATTGCGATCAAACCAGGAACGCCAAATCCTTCTTCATACGTACGACGTACCATATGACCAGGTGATTTTGGTGCTACTAGAAGTACGTCATTTCCTGCCGGAGCAACAATTTGTCCAAAATGAACGTTAAATCCATGAGAGAACATCAACGTTGCATCTGATTTAAGGTTAGGTGCGATTTCATTCTTGTATACAGAAGCTTGTGTTTCATCAGGCATAAGGATTTGAATAACATCTGAGCGACGAGTTGCTTCCGCTACAGAAAGAACTTCAAAACCATCATTTTTAGCTTTATTGAATGATTTACCTTCACGAAGTCCGATAACTACGCTCACGCCACTATCACGCAAGTTCTGCGCTTGTGCATGTCCTTGGCTACCATAACCAATTACTGCCACCGTTTTTCCTTTTAATACATTAAGATCTGCATCTTTTTCATAATAAGTTGTAACTGCCATTTTATAAGTCCTCCTTTAATTTTAAAAGAACCCTCCATGATGAATCCTGAATTGTTACAATGCAATTTTGAATTCATCTACAGTTGATTTCGAAATTGTCACGAATCAATTTAGAATTCATCTATATGATTTCGAAATTGTCACACATCAATTTAGAATTCATCTTTAAAGAACGGGTGTTTCAAAGATCCACTAAAGTTATTGTAGTCTTGTGAACCTTTCAAACGCCCGCTCTTTAAGAGAGGGCATTTATGCTATATCATTACATCACATTGTTACATTACTTTGTGTCATTGCCTCGAGTCATTGCAGTAACACCCGTCCGAGATACCTCACGGATACCGTATGGCTTTAGCAATTCAATCATAGCATCAATTTTGGTTGTATCTCCAACAACTTGAACCATCATGCTATGCGTACCAATATCGACAACCGATGCACGGAACGTTTCCACGATACCCATGATTTCTGGACGTTCGTTTGTTTCGGATTTCACCTTAATCAGAGCTAATTCACGATCCACCATAGGTTTGGAACCCAAATTAATAACTTTTATAACATCAATCAGCTTATATAACTGCTTCTCGATCTGTTCGAGTGTTTTATCGTCACCGATCGTCACAACAACCATCCGCGATAATCCAACTTCTTCAGACTGTCCAACCGTGATACTTTCAATATTGAACCCACGTCTTCCAAAAAGTCCAGAAACCCTTTGAAGTACGCCGGGTTGGTCATTTACAAGTATGGAAATCGTATGTCTCATCGTCATATTACTCATCCCCCATCAACATTTGATCAATGGTCGATCCTTGAGTAACCATCGGATATACATTTTCGTACTTGTTAACAACGAAATCCAATAGAACTGGACCTGGAGTATCAAGTGCTTCCTGCCATGCAAGCCGTGCTTCCTCTTTCGTCGTTGCCCGAAGCCCCTTAACACCATAAGCTTCCGCTAATTTAACGAAATCAGGACTGCCTGCAAGATCAATATGACTATAGCGATTTTCGTAAATGAGCTCCTGCCATTGTCGTACCATACCTAGTACCTGGTTATTAATTATAACGATCTTAACAGGAATATTATTAATAGCACAAATTGCTAATTCCTGCGAACACATCTGAATTCCTCCATCTCCGTTTATGGAGATTACCAAACGTTCTGGTTGAGCCATCTGCGCACCAATCGCCGACGGTAAACCATATCCCATCGTTCCAAGTCCACCTGACGTAATCCAAGATCTAGGATGATTGAACTTGTAGTATTGTGCCGCCCACATTTGATGTTGTCCTACATCCGTAGTAACAATAGCTTCACCTTTTGTCGTTTCATTCAACATCTCAATAACCCATTGAGGTTTCAATACGTCTTCTGAGTCTGTATATCTGAAAGGATATTCTTGCTTCCACTGTTGAAGTTGAGTTCTCCATGCATCCGCTTTGTCAGTATAACTCACCAGTGGATTGATCATCTCAAGAACCGTCTTCACATCACCAACAATTGGAATGTCTACCGCTACATTCTTACCGATTTCTGCAGGATCAATATCAACGTGAACGATTTTGGCATGAGGTGCAAATCCGTTTAGTTTACCTGTTACACGATCATCAAATCGAGCTCCAATATTGATCAGAAGATCACATTGTTGAATCGCATTGTTCGATGTATAGGTACCGTGCATTCCCGGCATTCCCGTCCATAACTCATGTCCACTTGGAAATCCACCAAGCCCAAGGAGTGTAGTTGTAATTGGAATACCCGTTCTTGTTGCAAATTCGAATAGTTCTTCATGTGCCCCTGAGTAGATTACGCCTCCGCCCGCAAGAATGTAAGGACGCTCCGCTTCACTAATGGCTTGTGCTAACTTATCTAATTGCAACTTATTTGGTACTGTACGTGGATTATAACCTCGAATATTAACATCTTCAACGGGTTTAAACAGTGTCTTCGCCGCAGAAACATCCTTAGGAATATCAATCAATACCGGACCTTTGCGTCCTGTATTAGCGATGTGGAATGCTTCATGAATCACTCTGGGTAAATCTTCCACATCTCTTACCAAGTAGCTGTGCTTGGTTATTGGCATCGTAATTCCGGTAATATCCGCTTCTTGGAAAGCATCCGTCCCGATTAGAGTTGTAGCTACATTCCCTGTGATAACTACCATAGGTACAGAATCCATATATGCTGTAGCAATTCCTGTAACTAGGTTTGTTGCTCCAGGTCCGGAAGTTGCAATACAGACACCCACTTTACCGCTAGCTCGTGCATATCCATCTGCCGCATGTATTGCTCCCTGTTCATGACGCGTCAATAGGTGCTTGAAATCATCGAAGCCATACATAGCATCATAGATATACAGTACAGCTCCACCAGGATAACCAAACACACAATCTACACCCTCCAATAGAAGGCTGCGTAGCAATACTTCCGAGCCAGTAATGACTTCCGGTTTCATCCATTTCTCTCGTAATTGCTCTGTTGACGTCTGCTTTGGAATTTGCTCGTTCATCAGTCATCCCCCTCTCAAGATTACACCTATTACAATATTTCGGAACAAAAAAAACCTTCGTCCTTCACAACAGACTTATCTCTGTGTGAGGGACGAAAGTTTATATCTTCCGTGGTACCACCCAAGTTTGCTTTAAGTTTCACAACAAAAAGCCTTATCAAGTATAATTTCTTATACCTGTGGTCTATAACGTGGACCAATCGATTTTCCCTAATACGCATTAATGCTTTTCAGGAAAACAGCTCCGAGGTGAGCTCGTATAAAAGGGGTTTTGGTGGAGGTTGCAGCAAATCCTCTCACTCTCTGAACAAAAGAGCCCTTAAAACTTCGTCCTCTTCATTGCCGATTACATAATTTACTCGTTAAAATGTTACATGTATTATATGATCCATCCACCACTATAGTCAATACCCTTATTTTTATTTTATTTACGAATGGGTTTTTATTCCAATCACTTTCTTTCTAAATTGTAGCACATAGTCTCCCCTATCACACATATGATGCTATAAATTTACTGAATAGTGAGGGGAGGAATTACCTGCATGATCCGTTACAGAAGACCCAAACAGGATGATTCCACTATTATACAATTGATTGAATCTGAACTTGTACCATTATCTAGTATGGACGAAAAACAAATCCTAGAAATAAAAAAAGATATACCCAAACGCCTAACAAACGGAGTCACTCTTGTAGCTTCACCTTACTATGAGGGTGATGCCTTAGGATTTGTCCATTTCATGTTGCACGGTGACTTGTTATATATCGATATGTTGGCCGTCGCACCCGCTGCACAGCGCAAGCGCTGGGGAAACTTATTAATGGTTCAGGCAGAACGCTTTGCGGAGTCTCGCGGATGCAAACGATCCAAAGTCATGGTAGATACCATCAATACAATCGGACTTTCTTTTTATAAAAAGTTAGGATATTCCCAAACCCGTATACATCAATCTAATAAAATTTATGAACTCGAAAAGCAACTACAGGCTTAATCAGAATTTAGAAAAATCCGTAAGGTGGATATCCTCCACCGTAAGGGTTGCCATAGTTTCCGTATGCATTGGGAACGGCATTGGGTACAACTTTAGGTCCGCCAAAACCTCCGTATCCGAAACCACCAGTAACATAGGGCGCCGTTCCAATAGCCAACAAGTCAAATAACACCAATGGGATAATGGCTTTAGTCTGTACTATCTTCCCAGAGTTCCGTTGCAAGATCAGGCGATTTCCGGAAATTCTCAATAGTTTTCCAGAAACCAGAGCACCATCCTTTTTAGTCGCAACAATATTTTTCCCAATCCATCTACGTGCTTGCGTCTTTGTAACCGAATGCTTCATGTTCTCCCTCCTCCTTATCGTTTCAGATACAGTGTATTCTAGGGATTGACCTATTGCTTGTTCATTTGCCCTATTCAATGCCCAAGTAACTCTTGATGGTATAGAGATTACGTACGTATTCTATTCATGAAAAATGATCAAATCCCGGTCCTCTTTATGTATTAAAAACCAAAGAACCACACCCCTATATATCGGAGTGTGGTTCTTTGGTTTTTGGTTTTTGGTTTTTGGTTTTTGGTTTTTGGATTTTAACTTCTAGTGTTTAACGTTTACCTGGATCGTAAGGTTCACCTAACGCTGAAGGTGCAGATGATCTTCCAACTGCAGCTACAAGTACAACAATCGTTAATACATAAGGGAGCATATAAATGAACTCTTGAGGAACGCTCTGTGCCCAATCAAATAACTGAAAGTAACTACCCATTGCTTGAAAGAGACCGAATAACACAGCAGCCCCCAAGGCTCCAATTGGGTTCCATTTCCCGAAAATCATCGCAGCAATAGCGATAAATCCTTGACCTGAAATCGTATTATGAGCAAACATACTCGTAGTCGTCAGTGCAATTGTTGCACCACCCATTGCTGCCAAAGCGCCACTCATCATGACTCCAATATAGCGCATGCGACTTACTTTGATACCCATTGTATCTGCAGCACTAGGATGTTCTCCCACTGCACGTAAACGCATGCCAAACGATGTCTTGAAAAGGACGTAATACGATACAAATACCAAAATAACCGCTATATATGTCGTTGGGTAATGATGAAACAATACATTCCCAATAAAGGGGATGTCAGCCAGTCCGAAAAAATTAGTCTTCCGGAACACTTCTTGTAGAAGTGGTGTTTCTCCTTGACCGTCAAATAGAAGTCTAACCAAATACAATGTGCTTCCTGCAGCTAAAAAGTTAATAACAATACCGCTGATCGTTTGGTCGGCTTTAAAGGTTATCGAGGCTACCGCATGAATCAGTGAAGCAATGATACCAAGCACAATCGCTGCCAACAATCCAATATATGGCGAAGCAGCACCCATTCCTGCCCCCTCAGCATAATAAGTTCCTATGGCAGCAGCAAAAGCTCCAAAGACCATAAGCCCTTCAAGACCAATATTAACTACACCAGAACGTTCCGAGAAGATACCTCCCATAGAAGCAAAGATAAGCGCCGTAGAAAACACGAGCGTTGTGTTGATGAGTTGGCCAATCGTTGTTATCCAGTCCATTTACAACACCTTCTCTTTCTTACGTTTGAGATATAGAGGCTTAAGTACCCAGCGTACAATTCCTTGTGCAGCAATAAAGAATATGATAGAACCAATCACAATTCGAATGATTTCCGGAGGTACTCCCGCACCGAAACTCATACCCGATGATCCGGACGTCAATGTTCCAAATAGAGCAGCCCCAAGAATCGTTCCGAATGGATGATTCATACCAATCAATGCTACGGCGATTCCGTCAAAGCCAACACCTGGTGATCCTGTGAATATGTCTTGATAATGGAAGACACCAAGTACCTGAAATGCACCACCCAGACCAGCAAAAACACCACTGATAAACATAGCCTTGACGATATTACGTTTCACATTCATACCTGCATACTCTGCTGCATTTGGGTTATGTCCTACTGCTCTAAGCTCATATCCCTGTTTACTCTTCCACATATACACATAAAAGAACACAGCAGCTAATACTGCTAGAAAGGTACCCATATGCATACGTGCATTATCCATCAACATTGACAATCCTTCAAGAGAAATAGATGCTGTCGGTTGAATATCTAATGATTTCTGTTGACCCTCGAGAAGCAAGAAGGTTTTTACAATGTAATTACCGAAATACAAAGCTGTCCAATTCAGCATAATCGAGACGATAACTTCATTCACGCCACGTTTTGCTTTTAGATATCCTACAATACCTGCCCACAAACCACCACATAAACCTCCAGCAATTATCGCTAGCGGCGCATGAATCAATGCTGGGAGACCCGTAACCTTGATTCCTACAATCGTTGCAGCAGTCATTCCAATGATATACTGACCTTCTGCACCAATATTGAATAGACCTGCACGAAAAGCAAAAGCAACGGCTAGTCCTGTCATTATAAGAGGTGTGATTTCTCGAATCGTCTCACCAAAACCATACGAATCACCAAAAACAGATGAAAACAAAGAGCTATATGCAAGTATCGGATCATAGCCACCTGCAATCATAATCAGCGCACCCACAATAAGTCCAAATATAACAGCAACTACAGGAATAATGAGACTATCGAGTGTTAATATTTTCATCAATTTATTCATGTCGCTTACCTCCTGCTGTGCTGCCAGACATCATTAGACCTAACTCTTGATCATTCGTCTGTTCAGGCAGTACCTCTCCGACAATTCGACCTTCATAGATCACGACAATTCTGTCTGCTACATTCATAATCTCATCTAATTCAAAAGATATAAGCATTACGGCTTTCCCTTGATCTCTTTGAGATATAAGTTGTTGTTGTACGAACTCAATCGCACCTACATCTAAACCACGGGTAGGTTGAGCTGCAATTAGAAGTTCTGGATTCTTATCTATTTCCCGGGCTATAATCGCCTTTTGTTGGTTACCACCAGATAATGATCTTGCTTTAGTCTCAATACTAGGTGTCCGCACATCGAATGCTTCGATTAATTTCTTTGCTTGTTTTTCAATCTCTATTTGATTCAAGAAACCACCTTTATTAAATGGCGCCTTGTAATACGTTTCTAGAATCATATTCTCACTCATCGTGAAATCAAGCACTAACCCGTGCTTATGACGATCCTCTGGAATATGAGATACTCCTTGCTCTGACACAAATCGCGGATTACGATTCGTCAGTTCCAAACCTTTCATTGTCACTGAACCACTGTCCACCTTACGTAAACCCGTTAATGCCTCAATAAGTTCACTTTGCCCGTTCCCATCAACACCTGCAACACCAAGTATTTCACCTGCTCTTACATCTAAAGACAATCCATTAAGAACAGAAAAACCTTCCTTATTCTTCAACTTCAGATCCCGAACCTGTAAAATTGCCTCTCCTGGAGAAGCAGGTTTTTTATCGATTTTGAAAGAAACATTCCGCCCGACCATTTTTTCTGCTAACGTATTGGGATTTGTTTCTGATGTCTTCAAGGTATCTACAACTTTACCTCGCCGTATAATCGTTACTGTATCGGAAATGTGCATAATCTCTTTAAGCTTATGTGTGATCAGAATAATGGATTTACCCTCTTCAACCAATCGTCTCATAATAGACATTAGTTCCGTGATTTCCTGTGGTGTTAACACCGCAGTTGGTTCATCAAAGATAAGAATATCCGCACCACGGTAAAGTGTTTTCAGTATTTCAACTCTTTGTTGCATACCTACTGAAATTTCAGAAATTTTAGAATCAGGATTTACTTTCAAACCATATTGATCAGATAAGTTTTTGATCTTAGCTGTTGCCGTCTTATAATCAACGTGAAATCCTAATTTATTAGGCTCCATGCCAAGAATAATATTCTCCGTTACTGTAAAGGGTTGTACAAGCTTAAAATGCTGATGCACCATACCAATACCTAGTTCAATCGCCTTATTCGGATTATCGATATTAACAGGTTTACCTTTTATTTCTATGCTTCCTTCATCAGGTTGGTATAATCCAAATAAGATATTCATTAATGTGGATTTCCCCGCACCATTTTCCCCCAGCAATGCATGGATTTCTCCCTTATGCAACTTCAGACTAATAGAATCGTTGGCAACAATGCCGGAAAATCGCTTTGTGATTTGCTTTAGCTCCACGACTGGGTTTGCTGCATCCATGTTATCACCCTTATACTTTATTTAAAACCTCGTCTATCCAAAAGCCTTACACGTAAGAACAAGGCCAGTCATAATAACTAGCCTTGTCATTTGTAACTCGGTTTTTTTATTTAATAGCTTTTATAATGGTAATTATTTTTTCATATCTTGAGGAACTTTAACTTCTCCGCTAATAATCTTAGCTTTGTAGTCTTCTACTAGAGCCAATACATCAGCAGGAACATTCTTATCTGATGTTTTAGCAATACCTACACCATCATCTTTTAGACCAAGTTCAACTTTTCCACCCTTGAAAGTACCATCAATAACTTCTTTAGTTACTCTTTGAACAGCCGCGTCAACACCCTTAACCATCGATGTCAAAGTAACTTCATCGCCAAATTCCAACGATTGGTCTTTATCCACACCAATTACCCATACCTTTTCACCGTTCTTAACACGTGCAGTTGCTTCGTTAAATACGCCTGTTCCTGTTGCACCAGATGCATGGAAAATAATATCTACGCCATCATTGTACATTGTAGAAGCAATAACTTTACCTTGGTCTGGCTTATCAAATGCACCAGCATAAACGTTTTTAACTTTAATATCAGGGTTCACAGCAGCTACACCAGCATTAAATCCAGCTTGAAAGCGTGTAATAACTGGAATTTCTGCTCCGCCTACGAAGCCGATTTTACCTGTTTTTGTCATTTTTGCCGCAACAACTCCAACCAAGAAAGAACCTTCATGCTCAGAGAAAGTAACGGATTGTACATTTGGTGAATCGACTACAGCATCAATAATTGCAAGCTTAGCATCTGGGTTCTGATCAGCTACAGTTTTGATATCTCCACCAAGATCAAACCCAATTCCCCAAGTGAGAGCGTATCCATCTTTAACATACTTGTTAAGGTTAGGCGTGTACTCTGATTTATTCTTACTTTGTAGGTACCCTACCTCTGCGCCTGTTTCCTTTTTGATAGATGTAAGTGCTTCCCATGCAGATTGATTAAAGGACTTATCATTAACCCCACCTACGTCAGTAACCATACCAATTTTCATATCTGTTTTAGCGCCACCAGTTGCTGCCTCACCCGCGGGCTTTTCTTCATTTTTACCACAACCAGCTAAAACTACGGATAAAGACAATGCCAATACAAGTGATGCGTTAAGTATTTTCTTCATTTTCTATTTTCCCCCTTTAGAATGTATCCCTAACAATTGAAGGGACCTTCAATGAACAAATTATACAATCTAAATAGTATAAAATCCAGTAAATCGCTCACTCAATGTCAACTTATTTAAATAAACTAAGAAGAGTAAGCGCTTTACCGATTTAAACCATGCAAGTGATGACAATAGTGCGTTATATTATGTAACACCGATTTGTGATTGGTTTCTTTAAATCCAATCACAAATCGGTGTTTTATTACCATTTCAATCATACTATTTCCATTACTCCAAGAAAAAAACCGCCATAAGCTAGCGGTTTTTATTATTACAATAACTTAAGCATTAATTTTTTCTTTAGCAACAGCTGCGATCGAATTAAATGCATTGATATCATGAACAGCCAAATCAGCAAGCATCTTACGGTTAATATTAACGTCAGCTAATTTCAAGCCATGCATTAATTTGTTGTAAGACAATCCGTTCAAACGTGCAGCAGCATTAATACGTACGATCCATAATCTACGGAAATTACGTTTAGTCTGACGACGGTCACGGTATGCATATACCAATGATTTCATTACTTGTTCTTTTGCTGTTTTAAAAATACGGTGTTTGGATCCAAAATAACCTTTAGCGAGTTTCAATACTTTCTTATGTCTACGACGAACGACAAATCCGCCTTTTACTCTTGCCATATTAGTAAACCTCCCAATAATTGTTGTTAACTATCTCAAGTTTGATAAGCCTTGTTTTAGACGTTTAACGTCCCCTGGTGCCATCGTAGGGTTTGTGCCAAGCACACGTTTTTGACGTTTGGATTTGTGTGATAAAAGATGGTTTTTGAAGGCCTTATAGCGCATTACTTTACCTGTTCCGGTAATTTTAAAGCGAGCTTTAAGACTGCTATGTGTTTTCATTTTAGGCATTGTAGTTCCTCCTCGGGATTATTGAGCTTTAGGAGCCAATATCATAATCATACTGCGACCTTCAAGCTTCGGAAAACGCTCAACACTGGAGTGTTCAGCTACTTCTTCTTTCACACGTTCCAGAATCTTCTGTCCAATGCTTGCATGTGCAATTTCACGTCCGCGGAAACGCACAGAGCATTTAACTTTGTCGCCTTCTTTTAAGAATTTAACGACATTGCGAAGTTTAGTCTGGTAATCATGTTCGTCAATGTTTGCTCTGAACCATACTTCTTTGGTATCCACGATCTTCTGGTTCTTACGAGCTTCTTTGTCTTTCTTCTGCTGTTCATAGCGGAACTTGCCGTAATCCATGATGCGGCACACCGGGGGTTTTGCCTGAGGCGCTACATTTACCAAATCGAGATTAAGATCCGTTGCCATCTGCAGCGCTTCACGAATCGGAGTAATACCGATTTGTTCCCCTTCTGCACCCACCAACCGGACCTCTTTGGCCCGAATTTCGTCATTGATCATATGTTCCTTACTGATAACCGTCCACCTCCAAATTGATTCATTTCTCATTCCGCAAAATAAGTAAAGGGATGCTGGTTCAATCTACCAGCATCCCTATTGATCAATTATTCATGAAATATCCCATTCATAAATCATTGGATCAATTACCAGCCAACATTCTTTCATTGGGTAGGTGAGAAGCCGGTGCTTCTGCTTAAATCCAAATATTCATTTAACATGCTTGAATAATATAACATATCAGTCATAGCAATGTCAAATATAATTGTTATACTTGTTTGCTCTGAATGACTTCTTCCATTCTAACCACTCGTGTATGCTCTGTATGGCTCCACTGTTTGTTGTTCTGTGTAAAGAATGCATAGAACGTGATTGGGTACCAAGAAAGCAAATAGATTGGAAACAGAATGAGGTACTGATAAACCTTTTTATACGTCACTTTCTCTAAAGCCATAGCAACAAAGAAAGTGGAGATATTAGCAACAATAGCTACAAAACTTAACCAAAATGGTAAATATCCATATATATTAACAATGTTAGGTCCACCAAAAAAGGCCATATCTACCCACATCGTCGCTGTCATGAGAAACGTCAGAAGTACAATATATACGTTAACTCCATACAAAGCTAAGTCGAATTTAACAAGGCTTCGTTCCTTAATACTTTGCCATAGCAGCGGAAAAAAGTATCTGCGTGCTACTGTAAAGTGTCCTTGCATCCAACGAAGACGTTGTCTTGATGAAGCCTTGAAAGTGAGTGGTTTCTCATCAAATACTTTGGCATCATAATTGAATTTAGGGTATACGTTATTTTGAACACTACGCATTGTAAATTCAAGATCCTCAACCAAACTTGTAGCTCCCCAACCCATTTCCTTCAACAATTTCGTCTCAAAACACATTCCGGTACCGCCTAAAAAGTTAGCCATATTCAAATTGTGGCGTGATAACTGCCACAAGCGATTAATGTACCAATACGAAATTCCATAAGCCGCAGTAATCCAGGAATCTTCAGGATTCTTCGTATCAATGTATCCTTGGATGACACGTGCGCCTCCAGACAGATCATCATTCATTTCACTGAGGAAATTAGGTGCTGCCAAATTATCAGCGTCGAACATAACAATTGCGTCATAGTCACGAGGCATACTCCAAAGTTCCTTCAACATCCACTCAATAGCATACCCTTTACCCCGAAGATTCGGGTTCGTACGTTCACAAGCGTTCATGCCATGTTCACGAACGATATCTGCGGTACTGTCTGTACAGTTGTCACAAATAACAAACACATCATAAAGTTCTTTCGGATAATCAAGCTTTTTCAAATTCTCCATAAGAGCACCGACAACCTGCTCTTCATTATGTGCCGCAACTAACACGGCGAATGATTTGGTCGTTGGAAAATGTTCTTTCTTCTTTTTCCTATACAGACCAAACAAAGAGAATGTAAATTGGTACACACCTATCACGGCCAAAACAAGCTGGAGCGCGACGAAAATAGCGTCTATCATAATTCTCTCAAACCCCCTTTTTAACCCTTCAATACTTGCTCTCTGTTTCTGTTTCTGTTTTTCCGTTTCATTATTTACTTTTTCTCTTTTTCTCTGTCCCTTATGACCCTTTTTAAAATTGTCGTTTTTATTACCCTAATAATAATGTATGTTTTTGAATCTTTTGTCAAAATGGCCTTAGACCTATCCTGATCCAAAAACAAGATAAGAACCGTTATTTAACGGTGCTTTAGCATTATAGGCTTATCATACTGAGGATTAGTTCTTATTTTCATCCATTTGCTAATAATTTATTTCTCTTTCCCCCTTTTTTATCATTTCTGTTTCCAATTAAATCAATTGTTCCTATATATACAGACGTTATAAGCAGCAGAAAAGTTGAAACTATAATATATATTGCATAAACATATTGTTTGCATCTGAATCATTGTACGTTCTAACTAGGGTGAAAGTCAAAAAGCTCTGATGCTATTCACACCTTTCCCTTGAAAATTTAAGCAATTAAAAATATGATGAAATGAATAGATTAATACATGGAAATGATACTAAGAGGCTCACTGCCGAATGCCAAGGCGTAGAAGCCATAGGAGAGGAATGCCATGAGACAACTCATCTTTAAACTTCAAAAATTGGATCAGGGATTATTCCAATGGATTAACGGACAGCTACATAATCATTTCCTAAATTTCTTCCTATATTACCTAACCAATTTAGGAGGTGCTACATTTACCATCAGTACCAGTCTATTTGTATGGGCATTCTGTGCACCTCCATGGAGTACCGCCGGGGCACAAGCAGCTGTCTCACTTGCCGTAAGCCATATCCCTGTTGCTATAGCTAAGAAGCTATATCCACGAATTAGACCTTACCTAGCTTTACCAGATACGAACACATTCCGTAATCCTCTGAGCGATCATTCATTTCCATCAGGCCATACCACTGCAGCATTCTCTGTTGCAATTCCTTTTATAACTGCAATTCCCGAATTATTGCCACTCTTTCTCAGTCTAAGTATCATCGTTGGTTTCTCTAGAATTTATCTTGGACTTCATTATCCATCAGATGTTCTAGCAGGCGTTGCTATTGGCACATCCGTAGCCACAATGACAGTTGCAATATGGACCTAAAGTGGATATGGTTACAATATGAAAAACCTTGCAGGAATAGGTGAGCGTAAAGTGATTAAAAAAAGAGTGTTATTGTTATCGGAAGGCTTTGGTGCAGGGCATACTCAAGCAGCTTATGCACTCGCCAGCAGTTTACGGAAACTGTCTCCGGATATTCAGACAAAAGTACTTGAGTTAGGTAGCTTTTTAAATCCTAGAGTTGCTCCACTAATCATTACAGCATACAAAAAAACGATCACTTCCCAACCCCGTTTGGTGGGTTTGATGTATAGACATCAATATAAGAAATCGCTCAATCGTCTTACGACATTAGCGCTACATCGTATTTTTTATACACATACCAAAAATGTCGTTAGGCAGCTTCGCCCAGATGTTATTGTGTGCACCCACCCTATCCCAAATGCCGTCATTTCTCGGCTGAAACGTCTAGGTGTACATGTTCCTTTGTGTACTGTTATTACAGATTACGATGCCCATGGTACATGGATCAGCTCTGAAGTGAATAAGTTTCTTGTCTCTACCCCCGAAGTCAAATACAAGCTGATGAAACGTGGTGTTCCATTGTCTAACATTCTTGTTACAGGAATACCTGTACATCCTAACTTTTGGGAGCACCCAAGCAAGGAAAATATCCGTGAGAAGTTCCATTTCAAAGATATGCCAACTGTATTAGTCATGGCAGGCGGTTGGGGGATCACTAGCGATGAGATTGTTAATGAATACCTTTCAAAGTGGAGCGACCGTATTCAGATCATATATTGTCTAGGAAGTAATGAGAAGTCCCGTCTCAAGATGGAATATGATCCGAAATATAATCATCCTAACATTCATTTATTCGGTTTCATTAAAGAAATCGATCAGTTAATGGAAGTATCTGATATTCTCGTTACAAAACCTGGAGGAATGACTTGCTCTGAGGGGTTATCCAAAGGTATCCCAATGCTTTTCCATCACCCTCTTCCCGGTCAAGAAGAAGAGAACTGCCAATACTTCACTTCTCAAGGATTAGGCGAGCCGATTACTTCGATCACTGTTATTGAGAAATGGATGAATAAGCTAACCAATGATTATCAAGAAATTAGCAATCGTAGACAAGAACAACTCGCGAACATTGCCAAGTATCATCCGATGCAAAGTGCAAAAAGTATTATTGATATGTTTGAATTAAACAAGGTACCCTCATAATAAAGAGGGTACCTTGTTTAATTCAGTAAACTAACTCAAACCTCTAAAGAGGGCTTATTTTCTTGAAGACGGTATTTCTTCAATCGCTCATCCATATATCGCTGTAACGAGTGTTCACCAACCATAACTTCACATCGATTAATGTGCATTCCCTGACCCACGAACTTGGATTCATACTCCGTCATGACATTCCATTCCTGAATGCCTTCACGATGCAGATCAAGAGATATGTTATTCATCTGCAAACCATAATCAGCAAACGAATTCAATGAGAATTCAAACAATGTCTGCGAATCCGTCTTGAGGTGAATTTCTCCATTTGAATTCAGAAGCGACACATATTTCTCTAAAAACCGTGGATGCGTCAGACGACGTCTAGCATGTTTGACTTTTGGCCACGGATCACTGAAATTAAGATATACGCGCTCTAATTCATCTACTTCAAATACTTCATCTGCATACTCTACGTTAGCAAACGCTAATCTTACGTTAGGAGGAAGCGTGACTTGACGTTCTGACCAAACATTCAAGGCCTTCTCGGCAGCGCGTCGAATCAGCTCATCATACATATCAATACCTATGAAATTAATATCCGGATTGTTAAAACTCATTTGGCTAATGAATTGTCCTTTACCCATCCCAAATTCAACATGAATAGGATTATTGTTTCCAAATAAGGATGCCCATTTACCTTTATACTCTTTAGGGTCCAGAATAACGAGTTCTTTCTGCTCCTCTAGACTTTCTCTTATGCCTTTTCTACCACGTAAACGCATGTTAACCCTCCGCTTTCATTTCTATATGGACTCATATCAAGAGATCATTCCACAAAGTCATCACTATTGCAATATTGTGCCGAAGTTCTAAGCAAATGTAAAGAGCCAAAGAAAAAAGAATTCCGTTCCCCTAAGAAGAACCGGCTACACCGTCCCTTAAGGGTGGGTATCCGTCTCTTCGGAAATATAAGAAGTAGCGTATCCAGTGAAACTTATACGTTCTTATATTTCAAAAAATAGAGGGAAGTACAGAATTCCTTATCGTTATATTTGGAATTTATCCTAACAAATTCATGAATCTTAATCTGTTGGATGATTTTTTTGAATATTGAATGTCTTCTCAAAAGCATTACGAATCTTTCTTTGAGCTGCCGCTTTCACTTCATGATTTCCGTTAAATTCTACACCTGTTAATGCAAGAGCTTCATCCGGAGTCAAATCTACTACAACCGTATTTTTCCCATCAAGCTGAGCTATTGAATTCATGCAAATCACCTCACGGATTATTATTTTTCATAACGTCATGAACTATGAATTCTAGTATATAAATCCTCATTAATAGTGTCTGACGCTAATTATAATATTAACATATTATGTAAGATATTTCAATGATCTAACCCTCTTATTTCCGCTTGTTTTCAATTGCCTCACATTACTTTCCCCCTTCTTTTTGTTATAATAGATGCTGGATGTTTAAGACAAAGGATTTCATAAAAGGAGCACCTCATGAATCATTCAACTATTGCTAACCCATTACTATGGGGAGATAAAAGATTTCATACATGGAATTACGAAATGCATGACCAGTTTAACGATAAAGTGTTCAAAGTCATGCTCGATGCTGGGTTTACCTGTCCAAACCGTGATGGTTCCATTGCTAAAGGAGGATGCACTTTCTGCAGTGCACGGGGATCTGGAGATTTTGCAGGAAGTAGACGTGAAGATCTTGTCACTCAATTCAATACGATTCGAGACAAACAACATCAGAAGTGGCCGAATGCACAATACATTGGGTATTTCCAAGCTTATACGAACACTTATGCACCTGTTGAGGAGCTAAGAGAATACTTTGAAGTTATTTTAAAGCAACCGGGCGTTGTTGGATTATCTATTGCTACTCGGCCAGATTGTCTACCCGATGACGTGATTGAATATTTGGCCGAACTGAATGAACGTACGTATCTCTGGGTCGAGATGGGACTACAGACTATCCATGACTCCACTTCTGAACTTATTAATCGCGCTCATGATACAGCCTGTTATGAGGAAGCTGTCGCTAAATTACGTAAGCACAATATCCGCGTGTGTACCCACATCATTTACGGTCTTCCTCAAGAAAGCCACGAAATGATGTTAGAGACAGGCAGAGCGGTTGCCAATATGGATGTCCAAGGCATTAAAATTCATTTACTTCATCTCATGCGAAAAACACCGATGGTGAAGCAATATGAAGCAGGTTTACTACGTTTCTTAGAGAAAGACGAATATGTCAAACTGATCGTTGACACCTTAGAAATACTACCTCCTGAAATGATCGTCCATCGGCTAACTGGAGATGCGCCACGAGACCTACTAATAGGTCCTATGTGGAGCCTTAAGAAATGGGAAGTACTCAATGCATTCGACGATGAGCTAAAAGCGCGGGATACTTGGCAAGGTAAATATTGGAGGAAAGATTAAGATGGGCTTTCTCTCCGTTCTCAGCTTTGCCCACAAGTTAGTCTCCGAACGACTGCAACATGGAGGAATCGCTATAGATGCAACCATGGGGACTGGCACTGACACCCTATTCCTAGCAAAAACTGTTGGACTCAAAGGGCATGTCTACGGGTTCGATATTCAAGAGGAGGCTCTTATCCTCACCCAGCAAAGACTTGATCAACATGTACAGTCTTCCATATCGCCAGTAACCCTACTACTTCAAAGCCATGCTGATATGTTGGAATCCATTCCTCCAGCTGATCACGGCAGGCTGTCTGCCATCATGTTCAACCTTGGGTATTTGCCAACAAGTGCCTCCAATAAAGAGATCATAACGCTGACAGAGAGCACTATAACCGCACTTCAGGCTAGTATTGAGCTCCTTCGACCTAGAGGTGTATTAACCATTGTGTTATATCCTGGACATTCAGGCGGAGATGTGGAATCTGCAGCCGTTAAAGAATGGGCCTGTAATATTCCGCAATCCGTGGCACAGTCCATCATCTATCAACAGCTACAGCGCTTTGATGCGCCTTTTACTATAGCAATAGAAAAGAAATAAGCTGTAAAATTAATACAACTCGAGAGGATGACTACATTATGATTAAACCTTATCCATTACAATTCCAACCTGAATTCAAAGAACGTGTATGGGGAGGGCGAGCTCTAGAACAATTCGGACTTAACATCCCTGAAGGCCATATTGGAGAAGGCTGGATGATTGCAGATCATCCGAATGGCACAACTCACGTGATGAACGGTGAGCTTGCCGGCCTTGGACTAGATCAAATTCGTGAGCAATTAGGAAAGGACTGGCTTGGAAGTAAAGGCTTTTCTGAAGTAAATGGCCGTTTCCCGCTACTCATTAAACTACTTGATTGTAATGATGACTTATCTGTACAAGTCCACCCTATCGATGATTATGATAGATTACCAAAAGGCGAATTGGGTAAGACTGAGATGTGGTATGTGCTTGATGCCAAACCTGGTTCCAAAATAATATATGGATTAAACGAGGGTGTTACACGTGAGAGTCTACAACAAGCCTTAGCTAATGGAACCGTTATGGACAGTTTGAGAGAAGTACCTGTAGAAGCAGGTGATACGTTCTATATTCCTTCCGGTACAGTTCATGCTCTTTGTGCAGGCGTAGTTGTGGCAGAGATCCAACAGAACTCGGACACGACGTACCGTCTGTACGACTACAACCGCCCAGGACTGGATGGCAAACCGCGCGATTTACATATTGAAGATTCATTAAATGTTGTTGCTTATAACGGATCAGGTGCCTCAATGATGAAGACAGATGCTGTTATACCGGGAGAATGGCTAGTCCTAGCGAAGTCTCCGTATTTCATCGTTGAGAAGGGTGTTGTGTCCGGGAACTGGTCGCTGACAACTACACCTGCAAGCTTTGCTATTCTTGTCATATGTGAAGGCCAAGGGGCATTGAAATGGGAAGGCGGAACGTTAGACTATACAGCGGGACAATGTTTCCTGTTACCTGCCAATTTACTTCATTATGAACTTGAGGGCAATGCTACTGTTCTACGTACTTATCTTCCTTAATATATTTGCTATTCAATCTGCATTAATTTGATTGTCATTGTAAGGGGGGACGTATGTTGAAAATTTGTTCATTTACGTTATTGAATCAGCAAGGAATGGATCTTCACATTTATGAATGGCTTCCAGAGGTCTCTATTCCATTAAAAGGTGTCGTACAAATAGTACATGGCATGGCTGAAACTGCGGACCGCTATTCGAGAGTAGCCGCATCTCTGTGTGAAATAGGCTATGTAGTTTATGCCCATGATCAACGCGGACATGGCAAGACGGCTAAGGGTATTGAAGGCCTCGGAGACCCCGGAGAAGATGCTTTTAACGGAATGGCGAATGATATATTAGAACTTCATACTCTGCTCAAAGAAAAGTATGATGATATACCTCATTATTTATTCGGTCATAGTATGGGGTCCTTTCTAACACAACGAATCATTGAGCTTCATGGTGAGCAATATTCAGGATTTATCCTGTCTGGGACAAATGGCCCACGCTCAAACCTCGGCTTAGCCAAGAGCGTAGCTCTGATTCAGGCAAGACTTCAAGGTGCAACCCATCATAGTCTGCTACTAAATACTTTGGTATTTGGACGATATAACCGTAGCATATTACCTGTACGCACCCCATTCGACTGGTTATCACGAGATGAGGATGAAGTGGACAAATATATAGACGATCCATACTGCGGTGAAGTATGTACAGCTGGATTCTTTCGTGATTTTTTCGGATTGTTACAGGACATTCAGAATCCAAGTAGTTATCGTAAAATCAAAAAAGATAAACCAATCTATTTATTTGCAGGTGATAATGATCCTGTTGGATCGTACGGGAAAGGCGTCACGCGTCTTTATCAAATATACCTTAAATTAGGGGTAAGCGATGTAGAGTGCCGACTGTATCCTGGTGGAAGACACGAAATGCTCAACGAAACAAATCGTGATGAAGTGACATCTGATCTGCTCGATTGGTTGACACGACACGCCTAAATGATAATAAACTAAAAGGCTATCTAGTCCATTGCGGACCAGATAGCCTTTAGTTTGTTATCGAGAATAGATTCTTTTGTCGGTTACAGCAATGCTGCTTGTTCTAGCTTGTACGTAAACCATCGAGGACGCTGAGTCTCATCTTGTTGATATAGAACAATCAACAAGGTCTGCTGATCACTTCTATCCGATATCGTTCCGTCTTCTTTCAATAACTCATCCAAATCAAATGGGAGAACATCCATCACAGCATGTTTCTGTAGTCCACGTTCATCTAACTGAAGTGCTGCAAATTCAGCAGATACTCGCTCTGGATGTTCTGCAAGAGACTTCATGAATACCGACCATTTATCTTTGGTTAATCGTGCATCCCACCAAATGGTACGTGGTTTATATTTGTGATTCAGGAAATAATCCAGTTTCATCAAACCTAATATAACGTCCATCCGTCGAACGCCTCGGAATTCAAGGAACTTATGAAGACGAAGGAATAGATCTTCCAATTGATGTCCTATCTTCTGCCAGCCTTGTCCTTCCCAGTAATCACCGAAGTCCTGGAAGAAATCAAACGGAGAGTCAAATTCATTTTTCATAAGATACTTCAACGTGTGGTCCATTCGATGAGAATTCCAGAACTTCTCAAGTACATCCTCAAGTCGCTTCAAGTGGATAATATCAGCAAACGAGAGCTTGTTACTACTTAATATTTCATACGGTGCATATTCCATATACTTGTACTCATATTTATCCGCGTCAATTCGGAGGCCCGTTCCTCGCAACATCTTGAGGAAACCTAATTGTAATTCTTCGGGTTCCATTGCAAATACATCATTAAATGTCGTCCGAAATGTATCATAGTCTTCATCCGGTAATCCAGCAATAAGATCGAGATGTTGGTCGATGTTTCCAGAGGCTTTGATTGTGTTAACGGTACGAGATAACTTCGTGAAATTCTGACGACGTTTAACAAGTTCGTTCGTCACATCGTTCGTAGATTGTACGCCGATCTCGAAGCGGAATATACCTGGTGGGGCATTCGCAGCTAAATATTCTAGCACTTCAGGTCGCATAATATCGGCTGTAATTTCGAATTGAAATACACAACCACGGTTGTTTTCAATAATAAATTCAAACATTTCCATCGCATAGTTACGATTAATATTAAATGTTCGATCTAGAAATTTGATAATCTTTGCCCCGTGATCGATCAAATACGTAATATCCGACTTCACACGTTCAATATCGTAATAACGTACACCAACTTCAATGCTAGATAGGCAAAATTGGCAGTTGAATGGGCAACCCCTACTCGTCTCAAAATAAACAATACGTTTACCCAAATCCGCGATATCCTCTGGGAAACGGTAAGGTGACGGTAGCATATTTAAATCAATTTTCGGACGTCCGGGATTGATCACAATCTCGTCGTCTTTACGGTATGTTGCACCATATACGAAATGGAACTTACGGTCACCCTCAATGGTCTGTAACAAGTGATGTAATGTCTCTTCTCCGTCACCCATAACGATGTGATCGACATTCTTAATACGCTCCATCCAATGTTGTGTATCATAAGATACTTCTGGCCCGCCCAGTACAATGGTTACCTCAGGCATAACTTGTTTAACAATATCAACCACCTTGATGGTCTCTTCAATATTCCAAATGTAACAAGAGAACCCAATAACATCAGGCTTCCTTTGATATAGATCAGAAACAATATTCATCACGGGGTCTTTAATTGTATATTCGGCAAGTTCAATGTCGAACTCTTTCTCGCTATATGCCTTTAATAGCCGAATCGCTAGTGAAGTATGAATATATTTAGCATTTAATGTAGATAAAACGACTTTCATCATTCACACAACTTTCTTTTATTCATAATCATCTGTGTATCCATCTTGATTCTGGTTTTGAAAGAAATCCAGAAATGGCTTCCCGTATTTACGGAATTTCACTTCTCCGACGCCTTTTATCTTCAGTATTTGTGACTCTGTCTGTGGACATACCACACTCATTTCACGCAATGTTGCATCATTAAAAATAATGTAGGACGGCACATGTTCCTTACCTGCTAGCTCACGTCGAACGAGACGTAATTGTTCAAATATCGTCTCGTTAACGGCAGATGGCGAAACATCTCGACTTCTTGTCCTGCTATAACCTCCTGCAACCGCTCCACTAGTCCGTGTCGGACGAGCAACTCGTTGCATGACCTGTCGTTGACCTTTCAGTACGTCTCCAGCCAAAGGTTGAAGCTTTAGTACTGGATATTGTCCTTCAGAAAGAGATAAATAGCCGTCCGAAGCCATCACATTAATCACTTCTGAGATTTCCTTTTCCGTCCGATTGGACATAGCCCCATACGTGGATAAACTTTCAAAACCGTACTGTAATACTTTCTTGTTCCGAGATCCTTTGAGCACCGAAGCAACCATGGATACACCGAACCGTTCACGCATACGATGAATACAGGAGAATATCTTCTGAGCATCAATGGTCATATCGATAAGCTCCCTATCATCCGTACAGGAACTGCATGTACCACAGGGGTTACCTTCATGAACTTCCCCAAAATAATCTAACATAGCATTACGTAAGCAGCGATTTGTATAACAATAATCTAACATCTGCTGTAGCTTTCGATAATCGTTATGTCTTCGTTCATCATCTAGTTGATTCTGCTCAATTAGAAACTTTTGAGTCATGATATCCTGCCCACTGAACAGTAGGATACATTGACTCGGTTCGCCATCACGCCCTGCACGGCCGGCTTCCTGTACGTATGCCTCCATATTCTTCGGCATACTGTAGTGGATTACATAACGCACGTTAGATTTATCAATACCCATTCCGAATGCATTGGTAGCCACGATCACCCGGATATCATCATACAAGAAACCTTCCTGGCTCGCTGCTCGTTCGATGTCACTCATTCCCGCATGATAACGACCTGCGGAAATGCCAGCACTCTGAAGACGCTCATATAATTGATCAACATCTTTACGTGTCGCAGCATAGATGATGCCTGTTTCATGGGCATGCTCTGCTGTATATGTCATAACAAACTCTCGCTTATTCTCACCCCGTAGTACGGACATCGCCAGATTATCACGCCCAAGACCCGTAACAAATACCTGCGGCTCTTCAAGACGCAACAGCTTCACAATATCCTCCATGACTTCTGGCGTAGCCGTTGCGGTGAACGCAGCTACAATAGGCCGTTGTGAAAGTCCCTCTACAAAAGGAGCAACCGCCAGGTAACTTGTCCGAAAATCATGTCCCCATTGAGAAACACAGTGTGCTTCATCTACGGCTATACAAGAGATCGGAAGATAGGACATTTGCTCACGAAACCAATCCAATTCCAACCGTTCAGGTGCCACATACAGCATCTTTAGATCGCCCTGTGCTGCAGCACGGATTCGGTCATTGACTTCCTTCCCACTAAGCGTGCTGTTAATGAAAGCTGCAGAGATTCCCGCTGTAGTGAGCGCATCTACTTGGTCCTTCATTAATGAGATCAAAGGAGACACGACTAACGTAAGTCCAGGGAACATCAATGCTGGAATTTGGTAACAGATTGACTTCCCTCCACCTGTCGGCATAATTCCTAAGGTATCTCTGCTATCCAGTAAGCTTGATACAATATTTCTTTGACCATCACGGAAATCCGGATAGCCATAATATTTCTGCAGATACGTCTGTGCTCGATCCAACGTCATAGATTCCATTATCATCATTTATACTCCTTAATACACTGCTTCGTCCTGTAAAACGCCAATAACAAATCTTCCTATAATATAAGTTTACTGGGCTTTGATCGAATGAGCAACCCAAGTCGGATGATAACACTTTCTCTATCGTAGCATTGCACCATCACTCATGGTATTATTGGACAGGAAACCACACGAGGATGGAGAATTCATGATATGAATAATAAACGGCGTTCTGGCCAAGGCCAACAACAATCTTTTAATAAAAACAAAAGTAAATCTAACACAACACAACGTGATAACTCATCTAATAACAAACAATATACGGTTAAAGAAGATTCTGAACTATTGGCATTTTTATTGAGTACGCTATCAAGTCTCGGACGTAACTCTGTTAAATCCATGTTAGCTCGCGGACAGATTTTTGTGAATGGCAAAGCTATTACTGCCTATAATTTCCCACTTAAGCTCGGCAACACAGTAACCGTCTCTAAAGATAAGATTATTGAAGAAGTCCCACTTGTAGGTCTTCGTATTCTGCACGAGGATGACGATATTATCGTGATATACAAAGAGGCTGGGCTACTGTCCGTCGCTGCTTCGCAGGAAGATGAGCTTACAGCTTATCGTCAACTAACAGCACATGTACGAGAAAAAAATCAAAGCAGTCGCATATTTGTCGTACATCGCCTTGACCGGGATACGTCAGGTGTTATGATGTTCGCGAAGAAAGAGGAAGTGAAACAGAAGCTTCAGGACTCATGGCAGGATATGGTCAAAGAGCGTACTTATATCGCATTAGTTGAAGGTAAAATAAAGAGAACCGAGGGAACGATTAAATCGTATCTCAAGGAAAGTAGCACTTTAAAGATGTATTCCAGCCCCCATCCCAATAACGGCCAACTAGCGATTACACACTATAAAACATTACAAACCAATAGCTATTTCTCTCTGCTTGAAGTTAATCTCGAAACAGGTCGGAAGAACCAAATTCGAGTACACATGGAGGATATTGGTCATCCAATCGCTAATGATAAGAAATATGGTGCGAAGACAAGAAGTTTAGGAAGACTTGGTCTTCACGCACAAATATTAGCTTTTGAACACCCAACAACAGGTGAAATCATGACCTATAAAACAGAAATTCCTAAGACATTCCTACACCCTTTCAAAGATGCTCCCACCCAATAACAAGATAACGTATTTAAATAATAAGTGGACAAGAACCTGATCTATATTCATCCTATTGGATAAGTATAGACCGGGTTCTTTATTTACATAGATCTTAGAAACTTATCTTCATCACCCGCAACCGAACCCAGAGTGTGAGCATATACTGTATTCTAGCTATGAAAAAGTTTCAAACATATGATCTTCAGCCTTAATCATGATTAGTAATACACTCATTTGGAAATATAGATAAAAGGTCCTTGTCACCCTATTTCAAAAGATATGTACAAAAAATGAAATACCATTTGCTTTTCTTATTAAACTTCTATTTGAGAAACATTATCAATTAGAAGCTGGATATGGTACAATAATGTTCGAATCCACTTTGACGAAAAGGAGTCGAACATATGAAGACTGTAACGGCGCAGCACGCCGCTTTGCAAATTGATGACTATTTAGACCTACTAAATTTCGCAAAAAAAGTAGAAGATCTTAAATGGCAACGAGAGATTATCCGTAAACTTAAAAGAATGAACGATTCCACTTCATCCTTTAAAGCATATTATAATGAGTCCAATCCTATAAACCATCTATAGATACTTATCGCACTTCTAGATATATTATTACTTAAGTTCATACAAGAAGGGGCTATCGAATAATTCGGTAGCCCCTTTTTGTCCTATCTAATTATACTTACTTACCGTATACAACTGGTCCTTCCCAATCTAACATACCACCTGACATATTTATCACCTGATACCCTAATTGCGTAAGGTATTCGCAAGCTCTAGCACTACGACCACCACTTCGACATACCATGATGGTTAATTGATTGGTATCTAGTTCTTGATGACGTTCTGGTAACGTTCCCAGTGGAATATGTTTCGCCTCAGAAATATGCCCTGATTCCCATTCATCATCTTCGCGTACATCAATAATATCAATTTTCTCACCTTTAGCTATCATTTCTAGGACTTGTTCAACATCCAATTCATTTACCGGTGTATTATTCATATATGCCACTCCCTTTAATTGTCTATTCATCGTAATATGGTTTACTTTCTCATGGTAACACAAGTAGTTCTCATTACAAGTAGAAACAGCTATGCCATCCTTTTTTTCAAGGATGGTATCCGTCTCAGCGGAAATATAAGGAATAGAGTATCAATATAGATTGAACTAAAGACGATACCCCATATTCATGAATTTCTTTAGAAATGA